>VOFK01001413.1_pt1 | contig 41660 bp, 50 predicted proteins | sample 5384121 | NCBI WGS metagenome assembly VOFK01 (sample SAMN12384730, study PRJNA508395) | human gut metagenome | isolation source: healthy gut J | host: Homo sapiens | reverse complement strand
CTTGGTGTACGGCATTCGAAGACTGAAAGTGGATATGCTAAGCAGAAAGCGTTGCCTATATGGGCTGCAAGGTGTGAGGGATGTCCTCTCAGATGTATGTGAACTTCAGCTCAATCACAAAGACGTACCATAGAGGTCAATCACAGGCTGAAAGAATATAAACAAAAAAGCTCGTGAAAGACTTACCTCGGAGAAAGGCATAAAACATAGAGGGCAAAGATGCATAGAGCCTGAAGCAGTCTTTGGACAAATCAAATACGACATGGGATACAAAAGGTTCAGGCATTTTGGGAAAAAGACAAGGTCACAATGGACTTTGCCTTCTTTGCCATTGCTTTTAATATAAAGAAAATGTGTGCTAAAATCAAAAAATCAGAAGATGACAGACAAAATTATCAAAATATAAGAGTGGCATAAGCCATCTACAGCCGATTATACTACTTGAAAGCATGGAGATAGGGATAATACGGAAAAAATAGAAATCATACTTCTATGAAAAATGAAAACCGATGATTATATAACGAAAAGAGGATATCATTTTGACACACCCCTCGCAAATCTCATAAATTACTTAAAATCAGCATTTATTGTGGACCTGAGGGTGTCTCTCGAACCTTTTAAAAATTTCACAGAATATCAAATATCATGTAATCAGTTATTTATCTCTTTCTTTCACAATCTAAATATCTCTTAATATCTTTGCATATCTCACTTTTTGGGTGTATTTTTGGGTGTCAATTTTTCAAACACACCCAATTATGAATATCAAAAGAAACATCATTTTCGCACTGGAAAGCCGGAAAAAACGGTGTGCCAATCACAGAGAATGTGCCTATCCGTATGCGTGTGATATTCGCAAGCCAGCGTATAGAGTTTACAACGGGTACCGCATCGCTACCAAATGGGATACGGACAAACAAAGGGTAAAGAACGGATGCACAAACAAACTGAAGCTAAGCGCATCCGAAATCAATGCAGACCTGCTAAGACAGTATACGGAGATACAGAACATCTTCAAAGAGTTTGAAGTACAGAACGTACTACCCACACCCGCACAGATAAAGGACAGCTTCAATGCAAAGGATGAAGGATGCACCAGTCACAGAGCAGGAAACAGCCGAAGGACCTAAAATCAGCTTTTGGGAGGCGTTCGAGGAGTTTGTAAGGGAATGCGGGAAACAGAACGACTGGACAGACGCAACCTACGAAAAATTCGCTGCGGTAAAGAACCACCTGAAAGAGTTCAGGGAAACTTTCCCTTTTGATACGTTCACCGAGAAGGTCTGAATGACTATGTGGGACTTCCTGCGTAACAAGAAAGATATGCGTAACAGCACCATAGGCAAGCAGATAGCCTTCCTGAAATGGTTCCTGCGGTGGAGTTTCAAGAAAGGGTACAATCAGAACATGGCTTGCTTCAAAAGCCCAAGCTGAAAAAACACACCCAAAAAGTGATATTCCTCACATGGGAGGAACTGAACAGACTGAAAAGACTTACAAGATACCCCCAAACCAAGCAGTATCTCGAACGGGTAAGGGACGTTTTTCTGTTCTGCTGTTTCAGCGGGCTGCGCTATTCGGACGTGTACAACCTCAAACGGAGCGACATCAAGCCCGACCATATAGAAGTGACCACCGTAAAGACAGCGGACAGCCTTATCATAGAGTTAAACAACCACAGCAAGGCGATACTGGAAAAATACAAAGCGTGCCGTTCCCTGAAGATGACAGGGGCATTCCGGTTGTAAGCAACCAGAAGATGAACGATTATTTGAAAGAACTGGGACAACTGGCGAAATCAGATGAACCAATACGAGAAACATATTATAAGGAAATGAACGAATAGACGACCGTTACACCCCTAAATACGCATTATTAAACTCACACCGGAAGACGGACATTCATCTGCAACGCTTTGGCATTGGGTATTCCCGCACAAGTGGTGATGAAGTGGACGGGACACAGCGACTACAAGGCGATGAAACCATACATAGACGTTGCCGATGACATCAAGGCCAATGCGATGAACAAATTCAACCAACTGTAAACACAACAATAGCATGGAAGAAAGAATAACCTCAATGATACCCCGCTACGGGAAACTCAACAAGACATATACGGAAATAACATCCGGTGACGGCCTCTCTTTTGAGAAGCAGAAGTTCATTCATGACTTTTACAAAGAGTATGAAGACACACAGACCTTTGAAAAGGCAATTATCAGCCTCATGCTTGAAACGGAGGGTACGCACTTTTCCATATTGCTGAACAGCCTGAAACGGAGATTGAAAAAACAATATCTCAATGTATAATACCTGCAGGGAGTTTTTCGACCGTCTCGATATTGAACATATCTGCCGGCAGCATGAAAGATGTCATGACCGGGACATCGAAAGACAAATGCAAATCACAAACGAATATTACCGGGAACTTATGGAAGCTAACGGATCTTTGGAGGCAGTCGGTTTCAGGGAACATGATCGTCAGGAAGAGGAAAGGTTGGAAAAAAGATACGGGCAGTGCAAACGGGAATACGACAGGGAGAAAGCCAAGCTGGATGAACTATATGCACAGAAGGAACAGGCAAGGCGGGAAGCCCTACAATACCTGAAAAACCGCTGCGGAGACATATACAGGCTGGACGGATCGCTGCTGGCAATCCTCGAAAAATACATGACCGGCCAAAAGAAAAAGGAAGGGGAAGAAAAAGAGGCCGCCACACCGACACCCTCACCCACCTATTTTCCCATGAAACTCTTGTCAGCCGTTTACGAAAAAATGTAACGGTGAACAGTTCGAAGCCATTTCCGAACTGGACTTTTACGCCAGCATGAACCTGCAACCGTGCGAAGGCAAACTGATAATAAGACCGAGGGAAAAGGCTCGTGTATGTTATCTTATTTTCCTTATGGGTGAAACACTGCACAAACCAGACAGAGAAAAATGGAGAAAAGACATCATGAACCTGCTGGGAATAGACGACACATACTATAAATCAAAATACAAAGAACCCGTTTCCGATTTTCCCAGTGACAGCAATCAGATATTTGCGAAGGAAATGCAGTCAATATTCCGATAGTCAGCGATACGCCACGACATTCCACGAAACAACCACTTTTACCACCCGAAATATTTTTCACCACTCTTTATTATCTTCTGATATTTAGTGAGATAGCGTGATACCCCATTCATGCTATCCACATCCTTACCACCCCGTATCCGGGATTAACTTTTTGCACTGTTCGAACGAAACAAAAAAGCCCGTGCGCAGGGCTTACAGTACAAACGTTAAATTCATTCCAACATGGAAATCAGAGAACTTTTTATCAAAGCCCGTATGGCAGATGACGGGAGAGGAATTTATATTACTGAACCGACACGCCCTGCAGGAAAGGGAAGCGAGAGCAGCACAGCCCGCAGCCGATACGGAAAAGAAATACGTGTACGGGATAGGCGGCATAGCACGCCTGTTCGCGGGTGCAGTATGCCCACAGCAAACCGCATCAAGAAAAAGTGGGAAGATAGACAGAGCCATTACGCAGATAGGACGCAAAATCATCGTAGATGCGGACATGGCACTCGAACTGGCAGGACACAAAAGCGGGGACGCAGATAAGGACGTACGGACATGGAGTACAGAGAAAGAAAAGAAGTCACGCCCGAAGCGGCGGTGATACTGTGGCAAGCCTCACGGCTCGACCTTTCGGAAGACTACGAGAGGGCACCCGAAATACTGAAAGTACACGGTTCCGTCATAGGCACGCTGGGGAACTTCAGCGCATCAATCGGAAAAGCAAAGAGCAAGAAAACGTTCAATGTTTCCGCAATCGTGGCGGCTGCACTGAAAAACGGGACAGTGCTAAGCTACACGGCGGAACTGCCCGAAAACAGGAGGAAAATACTCTATGTGGATACCGAACAAAGTTCCTACCACTGTGCGAAAGTGGCAAAAAGAATATTGCGCATGGCGGGACTGCCGACAGGCAGGAACCATAAAGACCTTGAATTCCTTGTCCTAAGGAAGTACACGCCCGAGGAACGAATAGCAATCGTGAGGGAGGCCATTTACCGCACCGAAAATGTAGGGCTGGTAGTCATTGACGGAATACGGGATATGGTGTACGACATCAACAGCCCCAGCGAGTCCACGAAGATAATCTCCCTGCTGATGACAGGGACGGGGAAAGACACATACATACACACCATACTGCATCAGAACAAGGGGGACGAGAACGCAAAGGGGACACATCGGAACGGAGCTTAGCAACAAGGCCGAAACAGTGCTGCAAGTGGAGAAGGACGAGAAGGACCCCGACATCAGTACGGTCAAGGCAGCACATATCAGGGCGATGAACTTCGAACCGTTCGCATTCCGCATCAACGGGGAGGCATTGCCCGAACTGCTGGACGAATACCTATTCAAACACAAGGATCCGGGAAAAGGGAAAAGGGAGAAGTTCGACCCCTACAAGGACATCACAGAGAAGCAGCACCGCATCGCACTGGAAGCGGCATTCACACTCAAAGATGAATACGGCTACAAGGAGCTTGCGGAAGAATTGAGGAAAAACCTATGCCTCTGTCGGTGTCATGCTTGGGGAAAACAGGCTGACAGACCTCATTACAGTACTGAAAAACAAACGGATGATAGTACAGGAGAACGGCAGGAAATACACCTTCAAACCCGATTTTCACTATTAGCGGTATTGTATGGGAACCACTTTACTTTAGTCCCGTACCATATATATACGGAAGTAAAGTAAAGTGGATATAGCCCGTAATATACAAAAATACGGGCGAAAAAGAAAAAATAATATTCACACTTGACAAGAACAACGGTATGACAGTACGGAAAAAGGGTATGGTCTCATACCAGGCCTCCACCATGACGGCACAGACCGGAAACCGCTTTACTTTAGTCTGGGGGCATATATATAGCAAAGTAAAGTAAAGCGGATGCAGCCCGTAACACATGAAAGGGTACGGGCGAAAAACCCAAAAACAATATCTACTTAAAACAGAAATATGATGAATATGAATGAAGCGAAGCAGATACGCATAGAGGAATATCTGCACAGTCTTGGATACAGTCCGGTAAGGCAACAGGGTGGTAGTCTATGGTACAACTCACCGTTCAGGGACGAACAGGAACCCTCCTTCAAGGTGAACACCGAACGCAACCTATGGTATGATTTTGGCGCAGGCAAAGGTGGTAATATCATCGCACTGGCACAGGAGCTATACGCATCCGACAGTCTGCCCTACCTCTTGGAAAGGATAAGGGAGCAGGCACAAAACGTGCGCCCGGTCTCTTTCTCTTTTGGCAAGCAACCCTTATCAAAGCCGAGTTTCCGGCAGTTGGAGGTAGTACCGCTCTCCTCTCCCGCCCTGTATGCCTACCTGCGGCAAAGGGGAATAAATACGGAACTGGCAAAAAGAGAATGCAGGGAGGTCCGCTATCTGAACGGGGGGAAACCCCATACTATGCTATAGGCTTCCCCAACCGTTCGGGAGGATACGAGATACGCAACAAGCATTTCAAGGGATGCATAGCACCGAAGGACATCACCCATATACGACAATCGGAGTCGAAGGAGGCATGCTACATCTTCGAGGGATTCATGGACTACCTCTCTTTCCTCACCCTGCGGCTGGAAAGGTGTCCCGACCGTCCCGAACTTGACGGACAGGACTACATCGTACTGAACTCGACTTCCGACCTTTCCAAAGCAATCCGACCGTTGGGCGGTTATGAAAGCATCCATTGTTTCCTTGACAACGACAAGGCGGGAATCGAGGCCGTTCAGGAGTTGCAAAAAAAGAGTACGGGCTACGCATACGGGACACATCGCACATATACGAAGGGTACAACGATCTGAACGACTTCCTGCGGGATAAAAGGTCAGGACAGGCGCAACGGCAGCAAGAGAAACCGGAAGCGGAAAAAAGGCAACGGCAGACAGAGCAGCCGAAGAAGAAAGGCAAAGGGATCAGGATGTAGCCGCACAGCCACCGGAAGGCTTTGAAAAAAGCCATAGCTCATTAGGGCTTTTTCTTAACGCAATGCACACATTGCTAAAAAAGCCCCAACGAGCCATAGGGGCGCCGCCCCTTTGGAAACCCCGTCTGCCATGCGGCATAAAGGCAAGGCAGGGGAAGTATTAACCTGAAATTATTGACAGTTATGGGATATGCAGTTTTGCATCTGGAAAAGGCAAAAGGGACGGACAGCAGGATGTCCGCACACATAGAGCGCACCGTTCACCCGAAAAATGCGGACAGAACGCGCACACACCTGAACCGGGAGCATTCGTACAGTTTCCCCGAAGGGGTGAGGAACCGCACGCAGGCGATAGCCCACCGGATAGAAACGGCAGGCATCAGACGCAAGGTGAGCGCCAATCAGGTGAAGGCAATCCGGATACTCCTTACCGGAAGCAACAAGGACATGAAGCAAATGGAAGCGGAAGGACGGATTGAAGACTGGTGTAACGACAGTCTGAAATGGATCCGGGAAACATACGGGGAGCAGAACCTCGTATCGGCAGTACTGCACATGGACGAGAAGACACCACACATACACGCCACAGTCATACCGATAGTGACCGGAGAGCGAAGGAAAGCCGGACAGGAAGAACAGAACGGGAAGAAAAAGTACAGAAAGAAGAACCCGCAGGACGTGAGACTCTGCGCAGATGATGTAATGGCGAGGCACAGGCTAAAACACTATCAGGACACTTATGCCCAAGCCATGAACAAGTACGGCTTGCAGAGAGGCGTGGACGGCTCATTGGCAAGGCATATTTCCACCATGCAATACTACAAGCAGCTGGTGGAGCAGCAGGACAGCCTGCAAGAGAACATAGAAAACCTGCTGGGGCTGGAAGAGGAAGCAATGAAAAAGCTGAAGCAGGTAAAGGGGGAAATCAACGTGCAGAAAATGAAGGGGGCGGCGGTGAACGCCACCACAGCCATAGCGGACGGGGTGAGGCTCACTTTTCGGAGGCAGCAAGGTTAAGAGGCTGGAAGCGGAGAATGAAAATTTGAAACGGAACATTGTGAATCTGCAAAAAGCAGGTGCAAGCCGAACAGAGGGAGCAGACAAAAATGGAAAACCGTCACAGCAGCGAGATAAACAGAGTTGACCGGAGCTACCGGCAGAAAATCGCAGAATACGACAATCGGCTGGAACTGATAGACACCTACTTCCCTATCGTAAAGGAACTGATGCCCATAGCAGAACAATGCCGGGAAGTGGGCTTCACCGAAGAACTGACAAGACGAATTGTCAGCCTGCAACCCGTGGAGTTCAAGGGAAGGCTCTATTCAAAAGAGTACAAGGAGAAGTTCAGGACGGAGCACTCAACGGCTACCGTAGAGAGAAAACCCACAAGAGAAAGGTAAATTCCTGCTGTGTATTGACGGTATGCCGATACTTGAATGGTTCAGGGATGAAATTCAAAGAGCTCAAAGAAAAGCTGGGTGTAAGCCACACCCAAAAAGGAAAGAAAACAGACCGAAGAGGGGATTAAGGTTATAAAACACAAGAAATGAGAAAAAATAAGAATGGCTTTTACAGAGTTTATTTTGATTATTTTCATACTTTTGCACCGGATTGAGCACACTCTCTCCAGACATATTAGTAAAGAAAAGAAGCTTTATGCTTATCTTGTAGATGAAAACGTAGGAAATTTTCAAAGAGTACAAGGGATAGCATAGTGGTTTCTCACGCTATAGCGTGGGCTGCTATATCCATATCTGTACTCAAGGTATTTTTCCTACGACCTTCATCTAAGGCGTGGCATACAGGCCACGCTTCTTTTTTGCATAACTCTGCCCGAGTGGGGTCTCGAGCGGCTATATATGAAACCAACCAGCTTTTGCTTGATTTCACAAGATAATTTTCTTTATTTGACCCTCAAAAATGAGTCTTACCTGACAAAGCCTCTGGTAACTATATCATAGTATTACGTAGTACGTCCTCATTGCCCATAAAGTACAAATTTCACCCCACTCCTATACTAACCTTTTGATTACAAAAAGAGAAATACAATGTCGTGTATGTAGGCAAAAGCAGTAAAAAGTCTGCGTATTCGTGACTACAAACAACATTTCACTGGCACTGCCAAATTCCACAATTCGCAAAAATCATTAGGATGTTTATTGGGATTAAACTGATTCCAAGAGACATAAACTCTCCCCAAAACGGAAAACTACATTTGGTGAATTTTGACGAGCGTACACTGACCGAATGGATGAAAGACAACCTGCTACTTTTTATTTATGCAAATAATGATTATGCAAATGTTGAAAAAAGAATTGATTCGCATTATAATCCCCCGCTTAACTTGCAAGGAAAAATTTCAAAAAAACAATCTTTGATTTCCGTAAGGAGCTTCGCTTCGTTCATGCACTCCCGGCGAAACAAGCCCCAATACCAAATAACCAACTAAAACTAAATATCTATCCACAACACTGCAATGCAGCAATTGTGGTATAAATCTAACAATTGATGAAGGGTTAAAAAAATGAGAAAGTACATTAAATGCCTTTCTTGTGGTTGTGGTTATTCAAAATCCCATCTACATACAAAATAAAAAAATAAAAGAACGCCGACAATGGATAGCGGTATTGATTTTTTCTTGTTGTGGTTATAATTTTCAATATTTCAAGTAGAGAATACAGCACTTCTTCAAAGGGTAACAATAGAATCGAAAACTACGGGAGCAACAAAGGACCATCTCAAACAAAAGCTATGGCAGGAGTAAGGGTCTATCTTAAACGGCATTATCTTAAAAGACCCTGATAGTTATGAAGGAATAAGTTGGGAAGCCTTTTGGTATATATAAAAAGAAACAATACTTATTTTGCTCTTCATAAATATAGGGCTAAAAACAAAGTTATGGCGGTTACGTGGTGGAAGAGAAACTTTTTGTATTGATTCTGACGGAATGTTATAAAAGTTGTAGATGACATGAATGAAGTCATTAATGGTTATTGATATAAACAATGAACAAACAATGAAGTTATGAAGGAGCAAAAATGCTGAAAGACTTTCTGAATATGAGAAAGCCCAAATAGAGTTTGCAAAAGGTAAAGCGGAGTTTCTACAAGGATGTGGCGGTTGCCTGATGATCCCAATCATCATTATCATTCTACTTTGTATAGTAATTTTTAATAGGTCTAATTGCTTCTCCTTTTATGGATTAATCAAAAAAAAAATTTAATTCTAACTTAAATAATAATATGGCATTATGAAAAAAAAATTATTACTTCTATTTTCATTTTGATGTTTTATCTTGGTTGTTCACCATCACAGAAGGATGTACTGTTTGCAAACGCTTCCGATGAACAAATCATAGAATGGGTAAACAATACGTAGTCCATTCCATTGAGGATAGTTTAAAAGAAGGAGAAAGTTACAAAATAATGGAATGGATTTTGGCAGAAAAAAAGACAAGTATTCCCGTTGAGGTATGGCAAATGGATAATACATATAAAAAAGATTCAATATCAGGATGCGTCAAGCTATTAGATACACGAGGTATTTTCGATGAACTCGCATTTATAGGAAATGGTGATAGCGCATTTGTAGCCTTCGCTGTTGCATATACAATAGATGAAAAGAATGGGAATAGTTCATTCTTAGAAAAAGTTTTTACCCTCGATAAAAGTGGTAAAGTGTTGGATTGTAGCGATTACTCAGCCCTTCTCAAAAGAGAAAACAAATAGAAGAAAATTTTAACAGAGCTTTGGAACAGATGGGTCCTATTCTGATTCAGACGGTAAAGGAAGGTGCAGCTATGGCTGGTAAAGATACAAGCAATGTAACAAGTATAACGATTAATGGAAAGACATATTCCGAATAATTTATAATATTACGTATTATGAAGACAAATGAACGTATTTTAAGAATCAACAGTGTTTTGCAAAATCATTTTATAAAACATCCTCAAAGCGGAATGGTTCTTGCAAAAGAGTTTATGCCTCTTTTCATAGAGAATGGCATTTTCAATAAAAGATTATAGGGAAGGTTTGCCCATTCGAAAAAGTTCTGAGAGCTTTGGATACTGAAAATTCATTGGACAAAATCCCCATATGTTCATGCCGAAAGGAAATCTAAAATAAACAATTGATATTTTCGTCCTTTTTGCTTTTATCGCTTGTGATATTTATGGGTATGCTTTCGAGTTGTTCATTTAAGTCAAATACCGATTTCCCTGAAGTGACCCATGTAGCTTTCAAAAAGAAAACATGGGAAATGGGGCATGGTTGGAGTTAATGGAAACATCTTGTTTGAAAACAAATTTGATAAAAAGACCGTCTTATGCAGTAAATGGAGTGTTTAGAATTCAGGATTATGATACAAATCAATATCTTTACTATTCCGCAACTCCAACTCCTAAATTGATAGGAACTCCAAAAGGTTATAAGCAAGGAGGCATATGTAGCGAAGGAATAATTCCTGTTGTTTCTGCAGATGAACGTATTCACTATCTAACAGAAACGGGAGAAACTGCTTTTTATTTGCTTCCGTATCAGGGGAAAGAATTCTTATGTGTATCTCCGTTCTTTACGGAGCAACGTGCTTGTTTCGGTTAGAAAATCGTAAATGCGGATATATAGATCCACAAGGCAATGTTGTGATAGAACCTATTTATGATAACGCTTTCCCTTTCCATGAAGGAAAAGCTATTGTATATAACAAAGAAGCTGACAAATGGTTTAGTTATCGACCCCAATGGAAAAGAGTTATTTGAAGCCAGTTCCAATGGGTACCAACAATATTCATACACCTTTTTTGAAAACGGATATTGTTTAATAGAAAACTTCTTACTCAATGAAAAAGGCGAAAAAAAAACAGAGATTCCCTTCTAACATTTACAGTATTTCACCTTTCATTGACAATGTTGCCTTTATTTCAAGACAGTAAAACTGGATTATGGGGACAACTTAACATACAAGGAGAAAGTATCGGAGAGCCTAAATATTCGCGAGCTTTAGGTATTGTAGGTGATTGGATATATGTTGCTGATACAATTGCTAATTTAAAAGATGACTGGGATAATCAATATATGAATGTATATGCAATAAACTCTAAAGGTGAAATTAAAAATAAAATAGAAAACGTTTCATGTTTTTTATCCATTATCCCAATATGCTATAATGGCAGAAAATGAGAAATATTACTTTGCTGACAAAAAAAGGGAATCCGATAGACAACAACTCTTATTACAAAATTTCAGTTCCCCCCATTTACAGATGCTCCCAGTTATTCACCCTTTTGGTCTTCTTTAATAGCACCTCATTCCATGTCTGATTATGATGCTTGGGGGAGTTGCTACCGATTATATAGATGAAAAGAAAACATTGGCATCAATATTCGATAAGCTAACATCCGACGGCATTGACAGCTTAAAAAATTGGTCAAACTATTTCAAGAATTATGGATTTATATAATATAAAGCAAATGCCAACAAGTGGAATGATTGACTTGCATAATAGAGATTGGGGCATAAATCAGGTTTTTGCAACGTATTCCGTTGGCATTCTTCATGAATGTGAGTGTGTAATTGTGATTAAAGTAAAGATTAATGTGAGTGCTTCTCCGATAGGTGATAATCCAAAAGAAATTGTTTGATGCTATACCACAATATCTTACAGAAACTTTGGGATTAAAAAGGGAAGATGAAACCCTTTATCGATCTGAAGATGCTTGTTATGATATTGTTTTATTATGAAGGGAGAGGATTCATTCTTTTTTAATGTCTAAAGCGATAACAGAGAAATAGTTAAGAAACATTCATATAAATCGAACACTTAAAAATATTCCCGTACAGAACATCAAATTCTGTACGGGAATACTTTTATAAAAAATAATTATCTAAGTATCGTGGACCTGGGGAGAATCGAACTCCCGTCCAAACGAGGAAACCATATGCTTTCTACATGCTTATCTTTGCCTAAAATTTTCGAACATAAGCAAGACCAAAGCCACCAACTTATGCCTTATCCTCTAAAATTTCGTAAGAGTTACGAGGAAAAACTCAAACTTATTCCCCGATTTTACTGTGCCACTTTATCAAACGCTTCGGAACAAAAGCTTTTGAGTGACATCTCGTTTCTACCACTTTGGCGGAAATAAAGCTAATCTACTATACTTCGATTAAGCAGCGAGCATAATTTTCGTTGCCAGATAAAATTTTGATAACTGATATTTAAAAGTGGAAATTACCGACCCACTGCGTAGCACATACCATTCCAACTCGCTGTCAATTCCAGTCAAGCCCCTAATGATGTTTCAAAAGATAGGAAATCGCCTTGATAAGAACAAACAAAATGATAAAAATTAAAATAGAATATCACAAATCATCACAATAGTTAATTTATTTTGGAAAGGCAGATAGCTTTTGATATAAAGAATGATAATCAGACTATCATTTTTTTTATTTCAGGGTGCATTTTTTGGGGTGCAAACAATATAAGCACCTAATTATCAATATCATTTGTGGAGCTGGAGGAATCGAACCTCGTCCAAACGAGGAAATCATAAACTTTCTACATGCTTATCTTTGCCTAAATTTTCGTGCAGCGGCAGAACCAAAGCCATCAACCGTTGCCTTATCCTCTAAATTTTCACCCGCGCCACGAGGCTGACACGAACTATCCCCGATTTGACTGCACCACCTGATCGGAACGCTTCGGAGCCACAGCATCCGGAGTGATGTCACGTCCCCGCAACTTTTGCAGGGATTAAGCTTGAATCTACTATACTTCGATTAAGCAGCGAGAGCGTAACGAGTTTCGCCAGATAAAATTTTGAGGACTGAGATTAAAGTGCAAATCAACGACGCACTGCATGCTTACTTACCATTTCTGCCCGCTGTCAAATCCAGTCAACCCCATGACTTTGTAACGGTCTGAAATTTAAAAAAGATTGCGTAACTCATTGCTAAGTAGGGAGGGTGAAAAAGGGATAAATGCTACTTTATTTTTCATCCTCTACCGCTTTCTTTGGCCCAAAGATACATATTCTTTTATTAGCAATCACCATATATTTACAAATATTAGCTAATACTGACTTTTCGTGATAAAAACAATAATCTTCCATACATAGAATATGTGCGCCCCATTGTCATCAATGTTCAAACAGCTACCAAAGCCAGTATCCGTTGACGGAATTACCCCCTGCAAGAGGGAATATCTATCTTCTGTAATGGATATTTGCACAAAAAGAGATGGGAAGTTAACGGAAAAAAGTCTCTGAAGTTAACTGAAAAACCGGAAAGAATTAAGGAAGCAATCTATCCCAAACTTTGGTTTTCCATACCCCAACCTTTGGGATGTCTAAACCAAGGTTGGGTTTAGACATCCCAAGGTTGAAAAGAAAGTTCTTCCGTACAAGCAACAATTCCGCCAACAGATTCCTATTATATAAATACACCCTCGTTTAACAGATGTAGCCGTAATACTTGTATACACCGCGATTGCATCTACTTTTCAGGTTATTATGTTCTCTCTTTCTTTTTAAAAGTGAATGATATGTTTCGTCTAATAATGATTTGAATTCCCCTTGTAGCGTCTTGGAGGATATTTTTTAGTAAGAGGAAGACCCTTCCGGACAATAAAAGCCGATACTTCGGACTATTTATCCCTTTATTTCACACATTAGCCGTATTTTTTGTCAACAAAAGAAACAATAATAACCAAGAGATTTTTAGAACATATCATGAAGAACCTTATTGCCCTAACCCTGCTGCTTGGAGGAAAGCACACTGCTCTGCGCACAAAAAGCCTGCCAAAAACACCGGCAACCTACAAGCCGGTGAAAAGCGAAATGTACCATAAAGGCTGGATAGACTTCAACAAAAACGGAGTGAAAGACGTGTACGAAGACCCCTCCGCCCCGCTCGAAGCACGCATCGAAAACCTGCTGCAACAGATGACGCTGGACGAAAAGACCTGCCAAATGGTCACCCTCTACGGCTACAAACGCGTACTGAAAGACGACCTCCCCACCCCCCGAATGGAAAGAGCTGCTCTGGAAAGACGGTATCGGCGCCATCGACGAACACCTGAACGGCTTCCAGCAATGGGGCTGCCTCCCTCGGACAATGCCTACGTCTGGCCCGCCTCGCGCCACGCCTGGGCACTGAACGAGGTGCAACGGTTCTTTGTGGAAGATACCCGTCTCGGCATCCCCGTAGACTTTACCAACGAAGGCATACGCGGCGTGGAAAGCTACCGCGCCACCAACTTCCCCACCCAACTGGGACTGGGACATACCTGGAACCGTGAACTGATTCGCCAAGTAGGACTCATCACCGGACGCGAAGCCCGCATGCTGGGCTACACCAACGTCTACGCCCCCATCCTCGACGTAGACGCGACCAGCGCTGGGGACGCTACGAAGAAGTTTACGGCGAATCTCCCCCCTCGTAGCCGAACTGGGCATCGAAATGGTGCGCGGCTTGCAGCACAACCACCAGTGGCCGCCACCGGCAAGCACTTTTGCCGCTTACAGTAACAACAAAGGCGCCCGCGAAGGCATGGCACGCGTGGACCCGCAAATGTCGCCGCGCGAAGTGGAAAACATACACATCTACCCCTTCAAACGCGTCATCCGGGAAGCTGGCATGCTGGGCGTAATGAGTTCGTACAACGATTACGACGGCATCCCCGTGCAGGGCAGCTACTACTGGCTCACCACCCGCCTGCGTGGCGAAATGGGATTCCGTGGCTACGTCGTATCCGACAGTGACGCCGTAGAATACCTCTACACCGCAACGGCACCGGCAAAGACATGAAAGAAGCCGTCCGCCAAAGCGTGGAAGCCGGACTGAACGTACGCTGCACCTTCCGCTCGCCCGACTCCTTCGTCCTTCCCTCCGCGAACTGGTGAAGGAAGGCGGGCTGAGCGAAGAAGTCATTAACGACCGTGTGCGCGACATCCTCCGGGTAAAGTTCCTCATTGGTCTGTTCGATGCCCCCTACCAGACAGACCTTGCCGGTGCCGACCGTGAAGTGGAAAAAGAAGAGAACGAAGCCATCGCCTTGCAGGCATCCCGCGAGTCCGTCGTTCTGCTGAAGAATGCCGATGAGCTGTTGCCCTTAGACATCAACTCCACCAAGAAGATTGCCGTCTGTGGTCCCAATGCCAATGAAGAAGGCTACGCGCTGACCCATTACGGCCCACTTTGCCGTAGAGGTGACCACTGTACTGGAAGGCATTCAAGAAAAAGACAAAAGGCAAGGCAGAGGTGCTCTACACCAAAGGCTGCGACCTAGTGGATGCCCACTGGCCCGAAAGTGAAATCATAGACTATCCTCTGACCGACGACGAGCAAGCCGAGATAGACAAAGCCGTAGAAAATGCCCGCCAAGCTGATGTTGCCGTCGTAGTATTGGGCGGCGGACAACGCACCTGCGGCGAAAACAAATCGCGCACCAGCCTCGACCTGCCCGGCCGGCAGTTGCAACTGCTTCAAGCCATACAAGCCACGGGCAAGCCCGTCGTACTGATACTCATCAACGGACGCCCGCTCTCCATCAACTGGGCAGACAAGTTCGTCCCCGCCATCCTCGAAGCCTGGTATCCCGGCTCCAAAGGCGGAACGGCCCTGGCCGACATCCTCTTCGGCGACTACAACCCCGGTGGAAAGCTGACGGTGACCTTCCCCAAGACCGTAGGGCAAATCCCCTTCAACTTCCCCTGCAAACCTTCTTCACAGATAGACGGCGGTAAGAATCCGGGACCTACGGGCAACATGTCACGCATCAACGGAGCACTCTACCCCTTCGGTTACGGCTTGAGCTACACCACCTTCGAGTACTCCGACCTCGACATCACCCCCCCCGAGTCATCACCCCCGAACGAGTCTGCCACCGTCCGCCTGAAGGTGACCAACACCGGCAAACGTGCCGGAGATGAAGTAGTGCAGCTCTATATCCGCGACGTACTGAGCAGCATCACCACCTACGAAAAGAATCTTGCAGGCTTCCAGCGCATCCACCTCGAACCGGGCGAAGCCCAGGAGCTGTCCTTCACCATCGACCGCAAGCACCTGGAGCTTCTGGACGCCGACATGAAATGGGTGGTGGAACCCGGCGACTTCGTACTCATGGCCGGCGCCTCTTCCGAAGACATCCGCCTGAACGGAACGCTGACCGTAGAAGACTACCAGACCCGTGCCAAAGCCATTGAAGCCCAAAAACCAGCAAAGCGTGTGAGTGCCAGCACCAACCCAGAGGATGCCGAAAACGTGCTCGACGAAAAAATCAATACCGCATGGCAAGGAAATAAGGGAGATTATATTACCTTTGCCTTGAAGAACGGAGCCAAGGTAGATAAAGTTGCCATTGCCTTTACATCGTGACAACAACCTGCCGGCAACCTTCGAAATCCAGCTCTCGGGCGGTGGCGGACAGTTCCTCACCGTATATTCGGGCACCGTCAGCGAATACGGCAAACTGATTTCCTATCCGTTCAAAGGCACTACCGCCAGCGACCTCCGCATCGTGCTGAACGATGACCGCGTCAGTATTGCCGAAGTTAAATTTTAATGTGCTAATGTGCCAATATGCTAATGTACCAATGACCATGCAGCATATACAGCGCAGCCAATTAGCACATTAGCATATTGGCACATTAACACATTAAATTAATGAAAACACTTCTTTTCTGTATGCTCGATTAGGTTTGACAGCATGTGGCTCTTCTCCAAAGGGCACTAACGGTGACCAGGACGAACTCGCCATGCTAATAGGTACTTACACGAATGGCTCAAGCAAGGGTATCTATACCTTCCGCTTTAATCAGGAGACGGGAACAGCCGTTCCGCTCAGTTCAGCGGCATTGCCCAATCCCTCCTACCTCGTCCCCTCGGAAGATGGCGAATTTGTCTATGCCGTCAGTGAAATGAACGACAGCACAGCAGCCCTCAGCTCCCTTTGCCTTCGACCGGGAAACGGGAGAACTGCGCCTGCTGAACACCGTTCCCACCTTCGGCGCCGACCCCCTGCTACGTGGCCACCAATGGCCGGGAAGTGTTGACTGCCAACTACAGCGGTGGAACCATGTCCGTCTTTCCTTTACAGAAAGACGGCACTTTGGCTCCTGCAGACACGCTCTTTCGGCTCTGCCACCGGTCCCGACGCCATACGGCAAGCCACTCCCCACATCCATTGCACGGTCTTTTCACCGGACGGAAAGTATATCTTCGCCACCGACTTCAGTGCCGACCGCATCCTGCGCTTTGTGATGCACCCCGACAACCCTATTCCTCATGCTTCTCTGGAAGCCGTTGGCATTGAGGCAGATTCCGCCCGCGCCATCTGACATTCAGCCCCCCAACGGAAGTTTGCTCATCTCATCACCGAACTGTCCGGTAAGGTCATTGCCTTCAGTTACGACGACGGCTGCCTGGAACAGATACAGACTATCACAGCCGACACGTAGCCGCCCGTGGAAGTGCAGACATCCACCTCAGTCCGGATGGGAAATACCTCTACGCCAGCAACCGTCTGAAAGAAGACGGCATCGCCATCTTTGCCGTGAATCCCGAAAATGGGACCTTGGCAAAGGTAGGTTATCAGCCCACCGGCATCCATCCCCGCAACTTCAACATCACGCCCAACGGTAAATACTTGCTTGCCGCCTGCCGCGACAGCAATGTCATTCAGGTATACAAACGAAACGAAGTTACCGGACTCTTGGAAGATACTCATCAGGACATTGTAGTCGACATGCCGGTTTGCGTACAGTTCGTCAGCTCTGTTAATAATTTATAAAGCAATATTTAGCAAAGATAACTTCATTAACTTTGTCCCTTAGCTAAATCAGTCTAAACGAATGTACATTATGAAGAAGAATATATTGATGCTCTCAGCTCTGTTCTTGTCTATCACTGCCATGGCGCAAACAGACGTAACCACCGGTGTGATGCGTGGCAAAGACTACGGAGTGACTTATATGTTACCCAAAACAGAAATAGAAATCGTATTGCAAGCCACCAAGCATACCTACACTCCCGGAGAATTTTTGCAGATATGCCGACCGCTATCTGCGTCTCAACAACGTGTCTGCCGAACCCGAGAGTTCTGGACACTGGATAAGATAGAAACCCGCATAGCCGGTGTACCGGATAAGGACAACGTCTATTTCGTGAAGATGAAAGACAAGACCGTAGCACCCCTTATGGAGCTTACCGAAGACGGAATTGTCCGCTCCATCAACATTCCGTTCAGCGGTAAGCCTGCTGCCAAGACGCCCGAAGCCAAAGCCACCGAAAGCAGCATTGACCCACGCAGTTTTCTGACGGAAGAAATACTGATGTCCAACTCCAGTGCCAAGATGGCCGAGCTGGTGGCTAAGGAAATATACAGCATCCGCGAAAGCAAGAATGCCCCTCCTGCGCGGCGAAGCAGACAATATGCCCAAGGATTTTATGCCCAACTCAAGCTGATGCTTGACAATCTGAACCAGCAGGAAACGGCTATGACGGGAAATGTTCTCGGGCAAAATAAAGAAAAGAACCCAAGACATTTCACCATCCGGCTGACGCCTAAAGAGATGAAAGATGAGGTGGCTTTCCGTTTTTCCCGAAAGCTGGGGGTGGCCAATAATGACCTTTGCCGGTGAACCGTATTATATCAGCGTCACCGACCTCAAAAGTCCCGATGTATCTGCCACCGAGGAAGGCAAAAAAGAAAGTGGACGGTGTAGCCTATAACCTTCCGGGCAAGGCACAAGTGACATTGATGTATAACAATAAGAAATTGTTTGACGACCAACTTCCCATTACCCACCCGGCACCGTAGAATACCTCGCACCGGTACTGTTCAACAAGAATTCTACCATCAAAGTGCTGTTTGATACGGCAAGGAGGATTGATAAAAGTGGATAGGGAATAAAGGAATTCTAATTCCGGATTGTCAACTGGATAAATCCATCCTTACGCAACCGCATTACGTGAGGCGGTGACCCGGGGATATAATTCTCTTCCTCCCCAAAGTGCCTGGCAAGTAGAGAGATGATTTCCGCGCACGGTACGATGATGTCCATCTATCAGATTCCAGACAGCTGTACCGTGTTCTTCCAGCCTCACATGGATGTCAGGAGACATCCCCTTCGGCAATAAAAACGACGCATCCATTCGTATTTAAACCGTGGGTAGGCGAGTACGGCGCACTCACCTTCCCATTCGGTTGTTATATGTCCACAGCGGACCGGAACAGCGTCCAACAGACTTACTTTTTCCTTCCGGGTATTTCCATCATACGGTATCCGCTTTTCCCATTATTTCTGAATATTAGGCTCTTCCAAAGATAACCATACTTCTTGTCTGCCTTCTTCAGCAGTAGAGCCACTATAAGGGACAAGCAGGCAATACCGGTAAAAAATGCACATAAAACTGGTCTTAGTCATACATATTCGTTCATCTGGTTTCTTGCCGGATATACAATAGGCATGCATCGAAACCTCACCCCATCAATGTAGAATACCCCAAAGACCGATATTCTGGATAAAGAAAAAATGCGTATGCCCAACCCCAACTACAACACAGAATATCTTGCCCACAGCCGGCCACATGGCAGAAGGTACCTCAGCGAAAGCTGACTTCCAAAATTATCATCTAGCACAATAGCTACCAGCCAATAGTTTATATTATCGGCCAGCATAAATGAATGCACACATGGTCAGCATGGCCGAGCCCAGCAGCATGATATATGTGATTCTGCCCTGCTTGTCAATGAAACCACCAAAGACCGGAGTCAGAATCATGCTCCCAATGCCGGAAGTCCGGCAAATGTACCGGCCACATTCTCGTTGATACCGTATTTGATAATCATCAACTCGGAAGCAAGCTTCTGGGAATAAGGCCACACAAGGAAGTAAGAACAATACACAGCAATGCGCATCGGCCAAGAAACCGGGATTATTGAGGCTATTCTTCACATCCTTAAAAAGAGAACTTCCTCTTCACTGCATCTTCCGTACCGGCAGCAATGGCAGCAACTTCCATCTGTTTGTCCAGCTTGTCCATCACTGCAAAGACGAAGAAAGCAATCATACCGCCCAACAACAGGGCAAAAAACCAACAACACCGGTGTGGAAAGCGCGGGCCAAAGGAATAAGCTACGGCATAACCGGTTTGGCGAACCGATACGTGCTAAAGCGACTTGTACCCCTTACAGTCGTGGCAAGCTCTTCTAGAAAAACCTTGGTTAAATTTGGAAACTGGTTATCATGACCTCGCTCCTACTCCAAAAATGGAATAACCGGCAAAAAGCAACAAACACACCCGTTTTATAGCCAAATATTTCATTGATTCCGAATAAAGTCGCGTCGGGTACCGGCAGTTCCGTCATTGCATAGTATTCAAGTGCTGGCACCACCTACCATCAGGGATAGTTGCCAGCTTTCCGGTGAAACGGATACCAAAGCGGTCGAGGATTAATCCTCCCCAAATCAACATCAGGAAAAAACATTCAGAAAACTATAACCACCGGTAAAAAGAATCCGAAATCGGTACTCGACCAAGCCAAGTCCGTTTCCAACATTGTCTTCAACGGTGCTACCACGTCGTTTACATAATAGCTGCCATCATCGTGAAAACAACAAATCGCCCCCCAACGTGGTATCATTAATTTAAGTTTGAGTTTTTTCTGTCATTGGTACTATTTGGATTTCAATTTATTAATCAGGGTGCGCAGTGCTACGACAAAGGTAAATAAATACTTCATCAAAACGAAAAAAGGCTGACACCTTTTCGAGTATCAACCTTTCTCTTATTTTTCCAAGCGGGAGTCATCCGCAATATCCTTATCTTATTTCTGCTGCAGGGGGGCTTGCTGCAGGGAGCAGGAGTTTCAGCCGGAGTTGTAGCTGCAGGGGGCCTCCGATTTGCCCGGGCTTCTGTACCTACGAGGCATGTTATGGGGATTAGTTTTTTTCTTCTTGTTGCGCCTGTTCCAGAATCACATCACCGCCCTTGCCTGTGGAAGAAGAATAGTGTAGCAGAAGCTTTAATACTGAAGACTACCATGACAGCTGCCAGAGTCCAGGTTGCTTTTTTTAAAGAGAGATCCGTAGTCTTGCACACCATAATTTGGTTGGATAGAGTGAAAGCCTGATGCCAGACCACCTCCTTTAGAATTTTGAATCAATACAATGGAAGCACATCAGCACCAGATGCAGTAACATTAAGATAACTAATAATAAAGCATTTTGTTATTTTGATTTAGCGTTAAAATCAATTTCTCCAAAAATCTGATTTGGTCTGCAAAGTAAGCATTTTTTTTGGATAATTTCAAAGCCATTTTAATAATTTCAAGCGCTTGTCATATCGTTGCTGTTTATATAGATTTTATTTAAAGTTTCTTGTAAAACAGCTATCATCCCTTTCTTCAATTTACCGGCGATACGGAGGGGGTTCTTCCTCTTCTTCAGTCTCTTCCTCCTTCTCTACGAAAAAACTCCCTTCTCGTATCCGAGGCATCCGAACTCACTCTTTTTTGGATAAAGTCATCTATCCAATTCATGCCGCGCAGTTTAGGCATCCGACTCATCTTCTGCATACACCGGGTTCTTCCTGCATTAAATAGGCCGTATAATCCACCGCATAATCAGCTCCGTATGCTGTGAATGCTCTTCGGGGAACAGTAGCCAGAAATGGTCAATCAGGAAAGAATTTTTGATCCACACTCGGCTCTTTCTCCGAAATCGCCGGAAAACAGCGACGAGAGACCTTCAGGATTTCAAAGTGATATGGCGATACCTCTACCAAGTAAACAGCACACGACGGTCTGCACATACCCAACACAGCCTTGCACCCAGCTCGCGCCAAAGTTGTTGTCATTGCAGCAGATAGAGTTTTCAGATAGAGCAAACGGGCGACTGGAAATAAGGATGGCGTGCCTGTGTGCGAGAGAAACTCATTACAAAAATATCCCTATTCAGCGTCTCGGGATGCTACAGAATCCATTGTTTTACAAATGGGTAAGCGTCAACGGAGTTTACCAGTTGCTTCACAGTTGCATTGAAAATCTGTTCAGCAATGTCTTTCACCATCAAAGGTTATCAGCTGGTCCTGCACTTCTTGGTCAGCAATTTTGAGGAAATCATAGGTCTGGAAAGCCGAGAACTGTTTCAAAGTCCTCCTCATGGTTCGTGTTTATTGGTGTAGGCGCACGTTGACGGTCAGCAGCGTCACCTTCACCTTCGAAAGGTAGCCGCTGGCATCCACCGATTCATTATATTGATTGTAACCGGATTTATTTCTCCGTCTATTTCAGGTCTCCTCCGGAATTCGCCAGTTGCAGGCGAGTCTGCTGAATGAACATATCCCTTCATTTTTCTGGTTAAATTCTGTTGCCAGCGGTGCATACTCTACTCTGCCCGGTTCTGGAAATCGGCAGTAAAATCGTTTTTTACCTTTGTATAGTCGATAAACTTATCGGAGCAAGTCCCAACTTCATGCCCCATGAATTCACCAGAAATAACAAGCTTACCAACAAGGGAAGCAAATGCCGCTTTTAATCAATCCATATTCTTTTATCTTTCTGTATAACGTACGCTCAGAGATATTCAAATCACAGCCGCACTCTTACGCTTGCCGTGATGTTTTTCAAGCGCCTTACGTATCATTTCTTTCTCCACTTCATCCAGGGAGAGTGACTCCTCCACATATTCTTCCGTATCCTGGAAATCATCGTCCACCGGGTAACCGGCTTTACCGAAGGATGTATAATGGTGGGGACACTGGATGTTACCGGAGGTACCACCGCCGGGTAACCGGCGTATAGTAGGCCGATGTGGCAACCGCCGGATTGGCTACCGTTCCCCTTTCAGCCATAATCTCATGCACCAGCTTTTTCAAGTCCGTTACATCCTGGCGCATATCAAAGCAGAACCTGGTAGAGAATTCCTGTTCACTTTCTGAAGCTCTTGTCCTCCTTCACTCAAACAAGGCAGGCAGGCGCTGCATATTGTTCTGCTCAGGCAGATAGCCCTTCAGTATGAATGCATTGATTTCACGATTGGTCTCAATGATGGATATCTGCTCTGTTATATTCTTCAACTGGCGCATTACCCGGCCATGGATAGGCCCAAGCAACACCTGCGGCATCTTCCGTCAGCTGAATGGCGAGCATACGGTATTTTCTGCAAAGTCCGAAGCAAAATTTACGGAACAACAATACCACATCCTCCCCCACGTTCGCTGTGGGAGGGATCTGGATAGGAACTGTGGTTCAAACGGTAATACAAGATCTTCACGAAAAACCGTCCGTCAGCAATGGCTTGTGTCAAAGGATTTACATTCGTTGCGGCAACAATACGCACATCTGTTTTCTGCACTTTTTGACGATCACTTTGAAATTCACCGCTCTCCGAGCACACGCAACAACGTGCCTGGGTGGCAAAGGCAACTCCCCTACTTCATCCAGAAAAATCGTTCCACCGTCCGCTTCACCAAAATATCCTTTGCGCTCACCGATAGCACCGGTAAAAGCACCTTTCATGTCCAAACAATTCCGAGTCGATTGTCCCTTCGGGAATGGCGCCGCAGTTCACGGCAATGTACTGTCCATGCTTGCGCCGGCTATACTGGTGAATTATCTGCGGAAACTCTCCCTTTCCCACACCACTCTCTCCGGTAATCGAGTACGGACAAGTCGGTGGGGCGCTACCTGGATAGCGATATCAATGGCACGCATCAGCGCTTCATTGTTGCCGATAATGCCTGAAAACGTAATTTTACTTGTTGTATTTCCGCTTTTTTGTCATTCTACAAATCTTCTTCTACACTATCGAGTTTCAGTTTGTCGCTATCGTCACGTTTCTCGTAATATTGCTTTCTCAGCGGATTTGCATGTGCGGCCTTTCACGCTGCCGGTTACGGAACCATCTATCGCCACATATACCGCGGCGGAAAAAGAATCTTCAAAGCCAATCACTTACCGGCGATATCATAGGCTGTTCCATGAGCCGGAGAGGTACGTACCACCGGAAGTCCGGCAGTATAGTTCACTCCCATCCATAGCCAATGCCTTGAATGGCGCCAACCCTGATCGTGATATATGGCCAGCACACCATCAAAATGGTAAAAGTTATCCTGGATCCCGTAAACCCGTCTGCCGGATAAGGTCCGTAGCAGAGCATTCCTTTAGCAGCCATTTCGTTGAATAGCCGGAATGATTATTTCCTGTTCCTCCGTACCGAGCAATCCCTCATCCCCGGCATGCGGATTCGGCGAAAGCACAGCTATGCGAGGTGCACCGATTCCAAAAATCCTGTTTGAGGGACTGATGGAAAATAGTCAGCTTGTCTTGAATAAGCTCTTTAGTGATAGAAGAAGTTTCACGAACGGGAATATGTCCGGTCACTAATGCTACCCGGAAATCATCCTTCATCAGAATCATCAGCGACTTGTTTCCATTGCCCAATCTCTCCTCGATATATTCAGTATGGCCGGGAAAAGGAAAATCCCTCCGACTGAATCGTGTGCTTATTAATGGGTGCCGTCACAATGACATCGATCAACCCTTCTTTAAACTCTTCGATTGCTTTTTCCAGCGCACCGAGAGCAGCCTTACCGGCTTCCGGATCGGGTTTCGAAAACTTCTACTTTTACCTCGTCGTCCGTACAATTCACTACACTCAAACGATTGGGAACAGCTTCCGAGGCCGAGTTGACAATACTGAATTAGTCGGCAAAATCCAATGACTTGATGATAAGCAGCCACTTTAGGCGAACCGTAAATAATCGGGTACACAACTCCAACATAACCGGATCTGCAAAAGCCTTCAATATCACTTCATAGCCGACGCCGTTAATATCTCCCTGTAATACCAATCCGTATTTTTTATCTTCCATTTTTTTATTTATTAGTTTGTTCCTCTCTGGCGACGTTGCTCATCGGAATTTCTCCTTTACTTTCTCTGCAGGAAGTTTCAGCGTATAGAGTGATGCTTCCAGCATGCGTACCAGATTGCGTTTAATTTATCGGGTGAATATACAAAAATTTCTGATACGATTATACGCTGGTTGGCTTTATCCAAACGGACATGCGATACGAACGGACCACCCATAAAATCGCCCTTTCATTCGCCAAAGCCGCGGGCTTCCAAAGCATATTCTCCATGCACACTGATGGGACCGTACATCGGTCATCAGAGAATCCGTCGACATATACATGCCTTCACGGGCACCGGGGGATATTAACCTTCATCACGGAATCACGTTTATGAACAAAATATTCTTTTCGTAAATGTGTCCTTATCCGTATAAGGATAAGAATAGATAACAAAAAATTCTGATCGCCGGTAGCTGCATTCGTGTTCCTGCCCAGAAGAAGTTCTTTCTCCTCCTTTGGTAGATGTCAGTTCGCCCGGCACCCATACATCGCAATCGAACTGGCTTTTTTCACCTTTCGTTGCATAGTCACTATGCTTGTTTTCAATACTGAAATCTGACGATTCATTTCCGCACGGGTAAAAGAAATCTATGATTACCTGCCTATTCTCCTCCACAAATTTCTCGAACGAAGCCTCGTCCGGTGCCTGAATAGTGAGAATAGACTGCGGAGCAGCATATACATTCTTCATTGCATATTTGAATTTAGGCTGGGTATAGAGGTCTTTGTTCACCTCCACGATGATGATATTATCTATCAACTTCAATGTAGGCACATTTTGAATCGTTATCTTCGAAATAACGTTCCGACTGCGGCAATCCCCGGTACATCGGAATCGTTCCGAAAGGCCCTTCCTGGCGGACGCTCCCACAACCCTTGTCAACCACTACCAGAATTTCATACGCCCGGCCACTTGATGTCGGAGTAAAACACACCCTTCTTGCCATTACCACATGCTGAGAACAGCGAGTTATCAGGGCCATACTTAAATAAAACAGGTGTCTCTTCATACATTTATATGTTTTAGTTATTACAAAAACTTCTGAAAAGGCGTATAAGCCTGGCGTCAAAAGTTAATAATTTATATTAATTCTTCTTTATTCTCCCTCCTGTTTGGCCGTTGAAAGCATACCGCATGCAGCAAATATATCTTCACCGCGAGAAGCACGAATGGTAGTAAATAATCCATGTGATGTCGATAATCGCGAAGCGCTGTCATTGTCTCCATATCAGCTCCTTTCCAGATTCACTCCCCGGAATAGCATGAAACGGATCAGAATTAATGCGGCAATCCAGCCGCGCAACTTCAACAACTCCTTGGCATACAACAAAGAATCATTCACTCCTTTAAAAACAATATACTCGAAAGATAGTCTGCGCTGTTTACTAAAATCATAGTTTCTTAACAAATCTACAATCTCAGTAATGGAAAAAGCCTTTTCCGCAGGCATCAGTTCACGTCGTTGCTGGGGAACCGGGGAGTGCAGGCTGATTGCCAAATGGCAGTCCGACTCTTCAACGAAGCGTTGCAAGCCTTTACGAAGCCCTACAAGAAAGTGTGACCCGTTTTCGGACTCCAACCGTAACCGTAGGATGCGGTCATCACCTCAATGCTTTTCTAAAGCACCTCATCGAGGTTGTCCAAAGGCTCTCCCATACCCATCATAACCACATTGGTCAGCTTGTCGCGTTCGGGCAGAAGTCCAACTTATCTGATTGATAATCTGACCGGCAGTCAATTGCCGGTAAAATCCCACTTTTACCTGTCATGCAAAACTTGCAGTTCATCTTGCAGCCCAACTTGAGAAGATACACACAGCGTAGCCTGTCCTCTTCCGGAATGTAGACAGGCTTCCACATAATGTCCCTTCTCCTACGCGATAGAGGTACTTCACCGTACCGTCCACCGACCGCATGGCATCCACCGGCGCTTCACCTCCCACTTCATATATATCTTTCAGCAGCAGTTCCCGGTGTTTCAACGACAGATTCGTCATTTCATCTATGGAAGCTACTTTCTTGCCGTATAGCCACGAAGCAATCTGTTTAGCAGCAAATCGGGCATTCCCCAGATTCTTCACTACTGCTCTGAAGTTCGGTTAATGTAAGACCTAAAAGAGGTTGTTTCATTCTAAATTATATTTACGATAAAAGCGATAATTTAAAAATGGAAAATTACCATTTGCAAGGTATGAAAGAAAAAGTTAAAATGAAATGAAAAAAAAAGCCGTTCGACATTTATCGAACGGCTTTCCAATATTCAAGTTTATACTGTTTTCTTAGAAATACCAGATAACGGTTGTCTTTTTACCTCTGCTTTCAGATACAGGTCATTGATGAACTGCCCTTGCCATGCGTGCGTGCATATTCTCCAATGTAGCCTCTTCAGTTTTCTGATCGAAGTCTCGCTCAACTTTTCCTTAGGCATAGGGCTGAAGAACAAATACACCGCCATTACCCTTAATAGGTGCGCTCAACTTGGCAATTGAAGCATATGCCCCTACCAAAGGCTCACTGCTGCGCAATACCGGAACATAGGCCGGAGCTGCAAAAGTGACATGTTTTACGGAGTCGCTCACTGCATTTGCCATATTCTTATATTGGTCAAAAGTCGTTGCACCAGCAGCTTTCATATCCGCCATGATCTTCTGGCTTTCTTTGTCGCGGAGGATTTCAGCCTCAACTGGTCTTTAACCAAAGCCAGTGGGCGATAAACCTTCCGAGCAATGCTTGCAACACCTACTACCATCATATGGTCACTTTCGCCACATTCATACAGACCTGAAACCTCACCGGGCTTTTTGCCCTCAAACGCCCATTTCAAAGCATTTTGGTTCCTTTTGATACCACCGATAGCATGTTCCGAGGCTATACAAGTCTGTTCTATCCAACAATCTGTAACCGGCATCTTCCGCATTGGCAATCATTTTCTCTAAAGTATTGTTTGCAGCGATGAACTGGCTGAACTCATTGTATGCCTTGCTGTAAAAGTTTCCTTTTGCTGAATTCAACCGACGCTTGATAACAGCCACCTTATATTTATCCTTGACAGCCTTCTTGTTGGTTACTTGCAAAATGACATTTGCTTGTCCCAACGCCAGGTTAGTCAGTTCGTTCTGTCCCCCAAAGAAGTGACAGCGGTAATGTATTTCAAAGTTGTCACCGTCAATCTGTGCGCCTTCGTAATTAGCGGAAGAAATCCAGGTAGGCTCACCGGTCTGACCGTACTTCTTCGCAATTTCAGCAAAGCTGGCACCACCCTTGATAGCATTGTAAACGCTGTCGGCCAAAGTCTTCGTCTTTTCAGCATCTTCGGCAACTACCTGAATCTGACGGAACTCGATAGAGTCCGGCATGGCAGCAGTAGCCAATTTCTTGAAAGAGTTGAGGGTATTGTCCGACGCGTTATAATAAGGGCCAACACACCACCCACCGCAACAGAGTCCAAACGGGCAACACATCAGCAGGCAGAGACTTTGTAGTGTAGAACAAGTCTGTATAAGGAGCTTCGGAACCGGTTGAACGGATGAAGGTAGTATAGTCAGAAGGATTGGCAGTAAGTTGTTCGGTGTATTCTTCCATTTCCTTCTGGAGATAGCTCTGTCTTCTGCACTTGCAGTAACTTGTACATCAATGAACTTGATATTGCGAGTTTCCACATATTGCTTGAACTGTTCTTTTCTTCTTGTCGTATGCAGCTTTCAAATCGGAATCCTTTGATAACGATGGTAGAGTCAACGATAGAAGAATAAATGAACTGCAGCAAGCAGCAGGTCTGACTGCTCTACTCTTGCATCAAAAGCGTCCTGAGCTTCTACCGGGTTGGAGAAAAGAGATTTTGTAATCAAAGCCTGATACTTCTCCTGAAGACGTGCCTGGATAAAAAAGGGACTTTTCGAGGAAAGACCAGAACTTGTACATGGATTCATAGTATTCTTGCATATTGTGAAGGCATCTATTAGCCTTATTCATTTTTGAATAGTCCACCAAGAACTTCTTCAACATATCCTTATCAAACGCACCGGTCTTGTGAGGATTACGGAACGGAGTCTGTTGCAGCATCGGATGCACACCGGCATTAATGATAGCCTGAATCTCAGCCTTCGATACAACCAGACCGAGTTTCTTTTGCTTCCTTTTCAATCAGCTTATTATTGACGTATGTTCTCCATACTTCATCTTTGATTTGGTTTGTCTGCTCATCGCTCAATGCACTGTTGCCACTGGAGAACTTTGATGACTTCTGTATATTCTTCTACCAATGCTTGAAAATCCTGAGCGGAAATTGATTCCCCGTTCACTTCACCTACGTCTTGTGACTGGTGTGGCTGAAGCACTTTCCACGCGTCACCTGCGATGAAAAGCAAACAGCGCCAAACCAATAACAATCACCAATAAAGGTCCTTTTAGACCGAATGTTTTGTAATGTTGCCATTTTAGTTAATATGATTTGATTTATTTGTTTATTATTATTTTCCTAACATGTTCATTTTAGCGCACGAAGATACAAAAAAATGCTAATACGCATCCATTTATTCTTTAAAAAATTACGCCTAAATGAAATTATTCAATGACTTTCAGTCTTACCAACTCAATTTTAGTGGCTGTTACCTTGATTATTTTAAACTGATAATTATCCACTTCAATCACTTCATGCAGTTTCGGGAAACTTTGATAACGGTTCAAAATCAGACCGCCCACTGTCAGATAATCATCCGATTCCGGCAGGTCGAGCCCGAAAGTCTCATTTACCTTTTCTATTTCCAGACGGGCCGAAAGCACATATTCACGTTCACCCAACTGCTTACATAGGATGTGTTATCATGCTCATCCTCAATATCGCCAAAAAAATTTCTTCCACCAAATCCTCTAAAGAGACGATACCCGCCGTACCACCGAATTCGTCCACCACTACAGCAATCGTTTTTCTGTTGCATGAACAGTTTCATCAGTTTGTGGGCCGACATCGTTTCGGGTACAATAGGCACTTCCTTCACGTTATTCCTCCAGTCCACCGGATTCCTGAACATCTCCGACGAGTGAATATATCCCACCACATTATCTATATTTCCATCATATACTATGATTTTGGAAATACCCGACTCCACAAAAAGACATTTCAATTCTTCCAATGTAGTGGTCAGATCTACAGCTACCACCTCTGTACGCGGTACAATACAGTCGCGTATCTTTATATTCGAAAAGTCAAGCGCATTTTGGAATATCTTTACCTCTGCATCCAGTTCTTCTTCACTTTCCCGCATTCTCTATGCTCGACTGGATGAAGTAATCCAAATCCACTTTGCCAAAAAGCCTTGGCCGACGCCTCCTTGTTTACTTTCATCCCAAATATCCGAAGGAACAGATACGACAATCCCGATGCAAACTTTGAAACAGGAAACAGAATGACATAACATATGAATAAAGGAATGGCACATACCCTCAGCATCAGATTGGGATTGATTTTAAACAAAGTCTTCGGCAAGAACTCACCGGTTACCACAATAATAAGAGTGGAAATTACAGTCTGCACCAACACCATTACAAAATGATTGGAAATAATTCCGGGAAGAAGATTCACCTCTATGATTTGTGCCATCAAGATACCATAAATGACAAGCGCGATGTTATTACCCACCAGCATGGTCGAGATGAAGTTATTCGGGTTGCGAAGGAAATAGGAAATGATACCGGAAGTGACGCCTGACTTCCTTTCCATCTCAAAGCGCAGTTTATCTACGGAAACAAAGGCAATCTCCATTCCTGAAAAGAAAGCAGAGAAAGCCATGGTTATCAATAAAAAAATAACGGTATCCATTTTATCAATTTATGGTATCAGTCTGCAAGCTGTCTGCTGCGGCAGTCTCCTCGTCAACATAGAAGATACCCTCCGGCTTGCGAATCGTGTAAACAGTCATCTGCTGATTGGATTCAAAGCCATGTCCCGTAATGATACGGTCAGGCTGCTCGATACGGATAAACTCATCCGAATAAATTCTTTGTGCCCGCTGGTCCCAATACAGCAGCTCTGTATCAAACTGCTCACCTTTCAAATTCTGTATATGCACATTCCCCATCAGTTTCCACAACTCCTCCTTATTAAAGAAGTAGGCTGTATCAGCCTTGATACTTGCCTCCACTTGGAAGATAGAGTCGAACTTCTCCAAATAGACCCCCTTTTCAAAAGCCCAGTAAGGAGGATTCTTCCGGTCAAAGACCAGCCACTCTTCCGTATTGATGCGATAACGTGTTACACCCCGGAATCAGACACCAGCGTAGTCACCCCACGGGTGTCCATCACCGCCATAGAGTCACGTTCGGTAATGGCATCGCCCAGCTCCTTCTTCTTCTTCCGGAACACGAAGAAAATAAAAGAAAGCATAACCATTGCCCCAAGGACAATGGTTATGCTCGCATTTTTATGATAAACAATGTTGATGGGTTGTAGCAACATGATTTTATCTGATAGTTGTAGATTCACCTATCCATCCACCGATAGTGATACGGTCACCAGCTTTGTAACCCAACATAAAGAGGTCTTTAGCCTGGGGAGTGTGGCGGGAATAAGTACTAATCAATTCGTTAGCACGTTCTGTAACTGAAGGATCTACAGCTTTAGCTCTCTGCAACTTGTCAATTACTACAAAGTAAGTACACTTATTCAGAGCAGGCTCATCAGTCCAGTTAGGATTGGAGCCGTAAAGCTGTGCCAGTAAAATATAAGGCTCTCCATAGTTCTCCTTAAAGCTCATAGCCTTTTGGCAGTAGCTTCTTGCCTGAGAGAGTTTCTTGGCCTGCATCAAGGCTGCGGCAGTAGCGTATGCCATTTCAGCCTTCTTGTCATTATCAGTTTCTTTAGCCAATGCTTCATCAAAATACTTCACGGCATTGTCATAGTCACCTTTTCTTATAGTACATGTATGCTACACCTACAGCTGCATCGGCAGTCGGGTCAATCTGATACATGTACTCAGATGCCTTGAAGTAAACTTCGCTTTCGTTGCACTTCATCAATTTCAGGATGTTCAATGCCTTCTTCAAGAAAGCGGAGTCAGTCTTGCTTGCTTCCACCTTAGGACCATAGATATTCTGCAAAGATTCACAATCAGCTACACCACTCTGAATGAACATGGCCACGAGGTTATCCTTGATAGCTTGCAAGTTAGCCTTCTTAGCTTCCTTGGTTTCAGCAGCAAGTGCGTCATCTGCATACTTGGAAGCATCAATATAATCCTGGAAAAACTGGTCGGTATGATTATCATCAGCCTTTACCTTCTGCATGGAAGTATCCAGGAAATAGTGCAACACCGCACCTTTGGAACCACCCTTTTCAGCATGAACAGATTCTTTCAGCCAATTATAAGCCGTATTAAGGTCCGGAGCAGGAGCGAACTGAAGATAATCCACAGCTTTGGCACCCAAGGCATCAGCCACACTCGGCACACCCTTCATTCCCTTACCAATGAATTCAGGAATGTACTTCATTCTCAAATCATATACATCCATCAACTCATCAAAATACTTCTTGTAATCAGCAGAATTTCTATCCTTAATCTGACTCAAGAAACCCACTAAAATCTTCTGAGCATCTGTAAATGTGTAATACCGCAGTGTAGGACAATCCTTCAATACAGCCATACAAGGAGCGTATGCATCCTTAAAGTTACCAGCTCTCACTGCTTCATGAGAGATACTACTGTTCGAATTACAATTTTCAGTCTGTGCGAAAGTGCTGGTCACTCCACCCGAAAGGAGCAAGACAGCCACAAGCGTCTTAATTTTCATTGTATTTAAATTTTAGTTGTTATATTTTTGTCTATTCAATTTCCATTAATCCACTTTACGCTTGAAGAACCAACGTTCGTTAAAGGTTACTCCGATACAAATGCGCAATGTATTTTCGTTCAAGAACGCTGCTTGGGTTCCTTTGGTTCGCACGTATTGCGCAGAAAGGCTCAATACGGAACGGGTTCTCGGTATGGGTAATCCAAAACCGGCAGTAACACCATATTCATCAGCGGCACGTACACCGTCTATCTTATAATAAGGTTTGGAATAATAAGCTCCCAAACGATACTTCACATGAGACAAATAACTTCGTCCCATAGGATTCGGCAGATACTCTGCACCAACGGATATTCTTCCACGGTCGCAAAACGCCTCGTCATTGTTCATATAACTCACTTTACTCCAATTCTGGAACATTACATCCGCTCCTACAGTCAGTCGGTTGTCGTACACGTAGGTCACACCTGCGCCAAATGTTGTCGGAATGCCACAAATAACGACAGTATCCCTTGTTACCGAAGTAGCTCCCGTATTGCTATTACCAGTCTGCGTAACTTCGTACGCATCGTTACTCAGATCATGCCCCGGAGAAAAGACAACTCCCAACGTTGCAACATGTTTTTTCCCAAACTGGTGAGTGTACTGCGCTCCAAAATCCAACTTATAACTCTTTACAGCCACATTAGACTGTATTGTAATAGGAAATACACTTGAACTGGACGGAAAGGTCTCCGCAGCGGTTCTTGTTATATCTCCCCAAAGATACGAAAAATTCGCACCGACAGAAAGATTTTTAATTATTTTAAAACCGGCACCTAAATAAAGCTGGTGCAAGCCTCCTTCTCCCGAATAGCTTACCGTAGTAGATTTGTCTGGAAATTCCGTATCTTCCCGATATTCTCCCATACTGTATCCAACGTTTGAATAAGGCAGCAACCCCAAGCTTATGGCAGCCCATTTACTTGCACGAAACTGCATCGTGATATAGTCAAAACTGGAATTCTTGGCATTTCGTTTCAGAGTACCGTTACTGAGATTTGTATTCTGTAGAGAGACTGCTCCATCGAAGATAAAAGTCAGCGAATCTACCGCCGTATAGGATGCAGGATTAGCAAAGTTAGTCTGATACTTGTCCCGTAAACCATAGGCAATACCACCCATCGCCCTACTGTTGCTCGAGCCTTGTTCAGATAACTGTCCATATCCATATCGTGTATAGGGAGAATTTGTATTATTTTGAGCGACTGCCGCTCCTGATAATATCGTGAGCAAGAGCACTAACAGTGTTTGTCTATAGCCTGTCATTATTATAGTTTAAAATTCTATTTAATCCTTTCAACACTAAAAATCTGTCTGCAAAGATGATACTTTTTAAGTTTGTATCAAAAGAAAAATCATCCCCGCCCGTTAAAAAAACCAAAAGTTCAGGATATTTATGCTTCATAACCGTAATGTAACCTGAAATTTCATATTCAATACCCTTCAGTACTCCGGCACGGATAGCCGTATCGGTATCCTTCCCCATGGGCACCATCCGCCCCTCAAGAGCCACCATTGGAAGCCGTCCGGTAAACTGATGAAGCGCCTTGAAACGCATCTGCAGGCCGGGAGAGATATTCCCGCCATGATAGCGGGCAGCAGCATCGACAAACTCATAAGTGATACAGGTACCGGCATCAATCACCAGTATATCCCTGCCAGGAAATTGCTCATTGGCTCCTACCACCGCCGCCATACGATCATACCCCAGCGTCCGGGGAGTTTCATAGAGGTTTTCTACCGGAAGAGAAGTCTTTTCATTGAGCCACAGAATGGGGACAGCCATATCTTCCAGTTGCGACAACACCTCTCTACTCAAATCAATGACAGTAGCCACTATCGCTTTTTCAATCGTATATGTACGGCATACTTCAGGCAACCGTTCCAACGTCAGATTGGAGTCATACACCACCTCCACGATACGTCCACCATCAAACACCGCCATCTTGGCGATTGTATTTCCTATATCAATAATGAGATTCACCGTATTGCATAAATTTAGCGGCGCAAAGATATAACATTAATATTGAAATTCAGCAGAAACCACCTCTTTATTAGAAGAACAACTGCACAAGAATTCTTATTCACATCCACACCAAACAACCACAATGCCACTTCTACATTCTGTTGAGATTTATTAAAAGCCGCAACATCATACCACAACCACCTGATTATCAATACAACTAAATGCGCTACATTCAGTATACGACTGAGCCCTATTCAGTATACGATTGAATGGCATTCAGTATACGACTGAATCAGGTTCAATATAGCACTATTTCTGGCACCCGTATCGTTTGTAAATAGAAAATACCCTACCGCTCGTACTCGACAGTTGATTCAAAACAACCAATAATGCGAATTAAGAATTGTATCAAGTTCATAATTAAAAAGATTCTTCGGACACAGATGACCGGAACAACGCGAATAACCGCTTTAGTTCCTAATCACAAATTGGGATAATATTAGTTTTTTCCGTAAGTTTGCAGCATGAAACGAAGCCTACTTATACATATATATATAGCAATCTTTTTCTTCTGTTTGCCTTCAGCAAATGCCCAGGTGACACAACAGCAAAAGACTGCTGCAACAGACTCCGTACGCGTCAGCCTACTGACTTGCGCTGCAGGAGGAGAGATTTATTCCCTATTCGGACACACTGCCATACGGTACGAGAACTATACACGTGGCATTGACGCCGTCTTCAATTACGGCATGTTCAACTTCAACGCCCCTAACTTCATCTTCCGTTTTGCCTTGGGAGAAACGGATTATCAACTTGGAGTCACCGATTATGAGCATTTCGCCGCCGAATACAACTATCTGGGACGCGATGTCTGGCAACAAACGTTAAACCTAACAGAAGAGGAAAAAGAACGCCTGATAGCACTATTGACAGAGAACTACCGCCCTGAAAACCGAGTATACCGCTACAATTTTTTCTACGACAATTGTGCCACCCGCCCGCGGGACCAGATAGAGCGTGCCATCAACGGCACTCTGCAATACGCTGACAATATGACTGCTAACAGTACGGGAATCTCTTTCAGGGATTTGCTGCATAAATACAGTGAAGGCCATTTGTGGTCACGTTTCGGCATGGACCTATGCATGGGCAGCAAAGCAGACGAACCCATCAACCGGCGGCTGGTAATGTTCGTCCCCTTCTACATGCAGGAGTATTTCAATAAAGCGCAGATTGTGGACAAAGAAGGACAAACACGGCCACTGGTTGCTAAAGAAGAAAAAAATCGTAATAACGGGTAAAACACCAGCCGACTTCGTCAGCGGAGGCATCACACCGATGCAGTCGGCTTCGCTATTACTGATACTTGTAGCAGGCATCAGCATTTACGGCATACGAAGAGGGAAGACTCTTTGGGGCATAGACCTCATACTCTTCTTGGTTGCCGGAATGGCTGGATGTATACTGGCATTTTTAGCACTATTCTCACAGCATCCGGCAGTAAGTCCCAATTATATATTATTTGTATTCCATCCATTTCACCTTTTCTGCCTTCCATTCATGCTATCCAGGGTACGAAAAAGGGAAATAAGCCGCTATATGCTGGTTAATTTTGCAGTTTTAACACTTTTTATAGGGGCTTTGGACAATAATTCCGCAGAGAATTCCGCCAGCAGTATTACCTTTTGGCACTGTGTTTGCTGATACGTTCTGCAAGCAACCTCATTCTAACATACAAACGAAAGTAATGAAAAAGGACTGATAACTTCCATACTGCACTTCATTCAGTGGTCTGCAAGCCCAACCGCTGCCTGCCTCCCCAAAGCTGGTGGTAACATTGACCATTGACCAGTTGCGTACAGACTATATGGAAGCATTTTCGTCCTTATACGGAGAAAAGGGGTTTAAGCGCTTACTGCGTGAAGGTAAAAAGTATTCCGTCAAGCAGAATTTCCTTTTTTGCGGAACGGACCGAGCCTCGGCCATTGCCGCCATCTATACCGGGACAACACCGTCCATGAACGGCATCATTGCAGAGCAGTGGCTGGATGCAGGTACACTACGCCCCATAAACTGTGTAGAAGACCCCCAACTTCATGGGCAACTATACCGACGAAAGCACTTCCCCCACCCCAATTACTGACCTCTACTATTGCCGACGAGCTGAAAATAGCTACCCGCAACAAAGGTCTGGTCTATGCCATCGCGCCTTTCCGCGATGCCGCCATATTGGGTGCCGGGCACGCGGGGAACGGTGCTTTCTGGCTTCATAACAACACCGGAAAATGGTGCAGTACGACTTATTATAATGAATTTCCGTGGTGGCTGAGCCAATACAACGACCGGAAATCTCCTGACTACCGTATCAAGGATATGGTATGGACACCTGCACTTCCTTTTACCAACTATACATTTCTGCCCGAATGGCGCAACGAGCCATTCAAATAACAAGCTGGATGGTGAACGGACAAACAAGTTCCGCCGCTTGATAACCAGCCCTTTCATCAATGAGGAAGTCAACCTGCTGACCGAAGAGCTGCTAAATAAGAGCACTATCGGACAAGATGACGTGCCCGACCTATTATCGCTGACTTACTACGCAGGAAATTATAACCACCGAAGTACGCAGGAATGTGCCATGGAAATGCAAGACACCTACGTGCGACTGGACCGTAGTATAGCTTCCTTATTAGAGCTCATAGAACGTAAAGTTGGGCTCCACAACGTACTTTTCTGCATCACCTCCACCGGCTATGCCGACCCGGAAGCAGCCGACCCGGGCGTATACCGGATACCGGGTGGTGAATTCTACCTGAACCGCTGTGCCGCCCTGCTAAACATGTACCTCATGGCATCCTATGGCGAGGGACAATATGTGGAAGCTTATTATGACCAACAAATCTATCTCAACCATAAACTTATTGAGAACAAGCAGTTGAGCCTGACTGAAATTCAAGAAAAATCTGCCGAATTTCTGGTTCAGTTTAGTGGCGTGAGCGAAGTATATTCAGCTCATCGCCTGCTTTTGGGCCCCTGGTCACCGCAAATAGAACGTATACGCAATAGTTTTCATCGCAAGCGCTCTGGCGATTTGCTCATTGAAATACTCCCGGGCTGGACTATCATGCAGGAAAATAGTACTGATAACCGTGTAGTACGTACGGCCGATATTCCTGCTCCCCTCATTTTATTGGGAGGAGGAATGAAGGCTGAAACCATCCGTACCCCCCATCAGTATTGACCGCATTGCCCCTACCTTGGCAAGTGTAATGCATCCGCGCCCCTAATGCAAGTACAGCATCTCCCCTTGACTTTTGATTCTAAAATAATCTGTGCAAATCTGGATAATCTGTATAGAAATCAGTAACTTTGCACGCTCAACTAACTCAGCAATAATAATAAAAACAAATATATAATGGGATTTAATGAATTTTTTTTAAGCTCGGATTTTCGGCAACAAATCCACACGCGACATGAAAGAAATACAACCGTGGGTGGAGAAAATCAAAGCCGCTTACCCGGAAGTAGCCAAACTCGACAACGACGCCCTACGCGCCAAGACAGAAGAACTGAAAGCCTCACATCCACGATTCGGCAGCCGAACAACGCGCCAAAGTGGAAGAACTGAAAGCCAGCGTTGAAGATACCGAACTGGAAAAACGCGAAGACCTCTTCAACCAAATCGACAAAATCGAGAAAGAGATATTGAGATTTATGAAAAAAGCGCTGGACAAAGTATTACCCACCGCTTTCTATTGTAAAGGAAACAGCCAAACGATTCTCTGAAAATGAAGAAATAGTGGTTACAGCTACCGATTTTGACCGCCAACTGGCTGCCACTAAAGACTTTGTACGCATCGAAGGCGATAAAGCCATCTACCAGAACCATTGGATAGCAGGTGGTAACGATACTGTATGGAACATGGTACATTATGATGTACAGCTATTCGGTGGTGTGGTTCTACATAAAGGTAAGATTGCCGAAATGGCAACCGGTGAAGGTAAGACATTGGTAGCTACCCCACCGGGTATTCCTCAATGCCCTGACTGGTAACGGCGTGCACGTGGTAACAGTGAACGACTATCTGGCAAAACGTGACTCCGAATGGATGGGTCCTCTTTTTACATGTTCCACGGTTTGAGTGTGATTGCATCGACAAGCACCAGCCCAACTCTGATGCCCGTCGCAAAAGCTTATCTGGCAGATATCACGTTCGGTACAAACAATGAATTCGGTTTTCGACTACCTGCGTGACAACATGGCTATCAGCCCCAAAGACCTGGTACAACGCCAACAACATAATTATGCCATTGTCGATGAGGTGGACTCAGTATTGATTGATGATGCCCGTACTCCGCTGATTATCTCGGACCGGTTCCCCAAAGGCGATGACCAACTCTTCGAACAGCTCCGCCCGCAAGTGGAACGTCTGGTAGAAGCTCAGAAAAAACTGGCTACCCAATACCTGCCGATGCCAAGCGCCTGATTGCATCAAACGATAAGAAAGACCAGGAAGAAGGCTTCCTCGCTTTGTACCGCAGTCACAAGTGCCTTCGCCCAAGAACAAGGCACTCAACCCAGCGAACAAGGCATCAAGGCCGGTATGTTGAAGACCGAAGAAATCTGCCATGGAGCAGAACAACAAGCGCATGCACGGTGACTGACCCGCTGTACTTCGTTATCGAAGAGAAATGAACAGCGTGGATTTGACGGACAAGGGCGTAGACTTGATTAGTAGCAATGTAGAGGACCCCACTTTCTTTCGTACCCCCGGATATCACAGCGCAACTCTCTGCCTTGGAAAACGAAACAACAGAGCTGACAGACGAACAGCGCCTTGAAAGAAGGATGCCCTGATGACCAACTATGCCATCAGTGAACGTGTGCACCTGTCAACCAACCGTTGAAGGCATACACCCTCATGTTCGAGAAAGATGACGAATATGTGGTAATTGACGGCCAAGTGATTTGTATTTAGAGCAGACGGGACGTATCATGGAAGGGACGTTTCGTTATTATTCTGACGGTTTGCACCAAGCCATCGAAGCCAAAGCAAGAAGTGAAAGCAGAAGCTGCCACCCAGACTTTTGCCAATTAGTCACATTACAGAACCATCGTATGTACCACAACCGGTACGGTGAAACAACAACAGAAGCCGTGGCGAGTTGTGGACATCTGTAAACTGGATGTAGTGGTTACGTCTGACTAACCGCCCCATTGCCTGTAATGACATGAATTAATCGCGTTTACAAGCATTTCAAAACGTAAAAATATAAAAGCAAAGTCATCGTGAAGAGATAGAAAAATGGTGGCAGCAGGACGCCTGTACTGTGGAAATTAATTTCAAAGAAATTCTGAAATGTTGAGCAAAAATGCTTACCATGCGTAAGATTGAACATAGTGTATTGAATAAACTGCATCAGAAGGGAAGCGGGATATTGTGGCTACCGCCGGTTTGAAAATGTGCTGTAACCATCGCTATAATATGGCCGGCCGTGGTACCGACATCAAGCTGAGTCCGGAAGTGAAAGCTGCAGGCGGTCTTGCCATCATCGGTACAGAACGCCACGAATCACGCCGTGGACCGTCAGTTACGTGGTCGCAGGACGTGCCCGCGACCCGGGTTCTTCTGTATTCTTCGTATCTTTGGAAGATGACCTGATGCGTTTTGTTCTCCAGTGACCGCATTGCCAGTGTAATGGACAAAAACTGGGTTTCAAAGAAGGTGAAATGATTGAACACGGCATGATTTCCAAGTCCAATGAACGTGCAAAAAAAGAAAGTTGAGAAAAACAACTTCGGCATCCAGCCAAGCGTCTGTTGAATGACATTGATCGTGATGAACAACAAACATACAGTAGTCTACACCAAAGCGCTTTTTGATGGGAACATCAGCGCATGGAATGGCGTGAACATGATTTGGACCATTGTGCCAATGCCATTGAAGCGCCCGACTACGAAACTGCAAGATGGATCTCCAGACACTTGCCATGGAAATTTCTTTCACCGAAGAGGAATTCGTAATGAGAAGAAAGAAAAAAGCAGCGAACAGAACTTTTTGACGCTGCCAATGGAACTCTTCAAACTGGAACAAAAGAACTGCTGGAATGGCCTATCCGGTCATCAAACAAGTATACGAAACGCGAAAAATCCCATCACAGACGCGGAAAACATCTCCACCAACCCTGAAGAGCTTATGAAGAGAAGTCGTTCGAAATCCGACAGAAGCATGGAAAAAAACTCTGCGCAGGCTGGACGAGAGCTGGCCTCCGTGCAAATACAAGTTACGAGCAGAAAAGACCCACTGCTGATTTACAAAACTGGAACAATGAACTTGTTTGATGCCATGGTGAATAGCAATAATCGAACTATCTCTATCTTAATGCGTGGACAAATCCCGGTACAAGAGGCTCCGGCTGAAGCCCTGAGGCTCCCCAGGCTCCCCGCCAAGTAGAGGTGCGCCAGGCTGCCCGGAACAACGCCAGGATATGAGCAAGTATCGCGAACAGAAGGGTTGATTTGAATGACCCGAACCAGCAGGCCGCTGCGGCACAAGATACAGCGTGAACAACCAAGACGCGAGACTCATCCGTGCCGAGAAGGCCGTGGGACGCAAATGATCCTTGTCCTTTGCGGAAGCGGTAAGAAATACAAAAACTGCCACGGACGGAATGCATAAAGCAAAGCTATAAAATGAAATAGCGATAGGGTGATAAGATGATGCGTCAGGTATCTTTTATCACCCTATCACTTTTTTCTCACTACATTATCACATATTCGTTCCAGCTTTTTGAATATTCAGCTAAAAAGAGTACTTTTTGCTCCAAAGAACAAAACCAAAGACTATGACCAAATATCACTATTGTCTGTTATTGATGGGGTCTCCTGCTGTTAGGCAGCTGCCAGAGTGTAGAACAACTGTCCATTGATTATATATGCTTCCGGCAG
>VOFK01002871.1_pt1 | contig 41664 bp, 40 predicted proteins | sample 5384121 | NCBI WGS metagenome assembly VOFK01 (sample SAMN12384730, study PRJNA508395) | human gut metagenome | isolation source: healthy gut J | host: Homo sapiens | reverse complement strand
ATCAGTATTGCTTCGTTCAGTTACGTATTGCTATGAACTGCGCGGCCTCACGTTCCGTCGCAGTCAGCGAATCGAAGATTCCCGGATGCGCGCCACCAAGCCGAGGTCCGCGGCAGCATTGCCTTCCTCGTCCATGGCGTCCTTCGAAGCCCCCATATTGTCTGAAAGCATAATTCCAGAAGTCACGCTCATCGCCCTTCCCTGCAGTACATTCTCACGCGGCGCATCCGCTCTCCTGACGACGCTACCCCTTGCTTTCCGGGTTTCACCAGGTTTGGCCGCCGACAACTGTCACGACGAATGAAGAATTTCAGATGCCGTAAGCACTGAAATGCATCCATCACAGGCAGTGGCGGCGCCTCTTGGCAACGCGACCCACCATCAGGAGATGACCGACCATGGCAAAAACAGCTTACCCCACACAATCAACATCGCATATCGGGCGGATTCGGCATAGAAGAAACGGTGCCAAACCAGCAAAATGGGCGACTAACGCGGCAACAAAATCCCCGACTGTTGCGAACACTGTTGAACGCGGCATCGCGCCCGGCCGAATGCGAGGCGAACGCGGTGCGCAAGATCGTACGGCTGGTGGCACGCACCGGCTGCCGCACGCATATTCCTGCACGTGTCCAGCGGTCTGAGCGTGGACGTGCTGCGGCAGGCGAAGGCCGAAGGACTGCCGGTCAGCGCGGAGACCTGTCCGCATTACCTCACATTGGATTGCGACCATATTCCCGACAACGCCACCGAATTCAAATGCTGCCCGCCGATCCGCGACCTGCGCGAGCAGGACGCGCTGCGGGGCTTGCCGACGGCACGTTGGATGGTGTCGTCACCGATCATTCCCCCCGGCCAGCGCGGATATGAAAGCCGGCACGCTCGCCACCGCGTGGGGTGGCGTTTCCAGTCTGCAGGTCGGATTCCGCGCGGTGTTGACGGGTGCGATGCGGCGCGGCTTGAGTTTGGCCGACGTCGTGCGGTGGATGTCGTGCAACACCGCACGGCTTGTGGGACTTGACGATCGTGGCGATATAACGCCGGTATTGCGGGCCGATTTGGCGATTATTCGCCCGTACGAACGGTTTGTTGTGGATGCTACCGCTTTGGAAAGCCGCAATCCGATCTGCGCCTGCGATGGCATGACGCTTAACGGCGTCGTCACGCGCACGTTTGTAGCGGGGCGGGACGCGCTCTCCGGAATGCGGGAGGGGAATCTTATCGTTCGTCCGTGAATCGGAATCCGTAAATCAACCATTCAACAAAAATCCCCAACCCGCCGACGGCCGGATGTCATTCGATGTCGGCAGATTGGGACGGACGAGAATCAGGTCTCAGCCCAGGTAGGCGGCCGGGTTCTGGGCGAACTTGTCGGCGCAACCGGGGTTGCAGAAGTAGTAGGTGACGCCGCCGTATTCGCGGGTCGCGGCCGCGCTGGCCGGATCGACGCTCATGCCGCAAACCGGATCCTTCGCAACGTTCGCCGCGGAATCGCCCATATTCGAAGCCATGCCGTGGCCGTCATGACCGCAGCAGCAGTGTCCGGCGCCCATCGCGCCCATGTTCTCGGCTTCCTTCTTGGCCTTGTGATCGCTGAACAGTCCCATGATCGTTCCTTTCCGACTGTGCTGGTTGCCATTATTTTTTGCTCGGATCGGGCTTGCGTACCCGATACGTCTTGTTTTTCGCCGCCTCCGCGTCCGGATCGAACAGGCGCAGCCGGCTTGCGTTCGTCACCACGCACAACGACGAGAACGCCATCGCGGCGCCGGCGATCATCGGATTCAGCAGCGTTCCGGTGAACGGATACAGCACGCCGGCCGCGATCGCGATGCCGATGCTGTTGTAGCCGAGTGCGAAGCCGAGGTTTTGCGCGATGTTGCGCATGGCGGCGTGCGTCAGGTCGAGCGCGTGCACGAGTCCCATGAGCGATCCGCCCATCAGTGTCACGTCGGCGGATTGGATGGCCACGTCGGTGCCGGTGCCGATGGCGAATCCGACGTTGGCTCGGGCGAGGGCGGGCGCGTCGTTGATGCCGTCGCCGACCATCGCCACCGTATAGCCTTGCGATTGGAGTTTTGCGATTTCGTCGGCCTTGCGTTCCGGCCGCACGCCGGCGATCACATGACGTTCGTCGATACCGACCTGGCTTGCGATGGCGCGTGCGGTGGTCGGATTGTCTCCCGTGAGCATGACGGCTTCGACGCCACGTTTGCGGAGCAGTTCGATGGCTTGGCGCGAGTCGGCTTTCGGCACGTCGGCGACGGCGACGATGCCGGCGAGATGGCCGTCGATGGCCGCTAGAATCGGCGTTTTGCCTTGTTGCGACAGGAGTTCCATGTCGGCGATGATGGCGTCGAGGTTTGTATCGTGGATGGTCTCGGAGGCAATTTCGGAGGTATCGGACGTAACGTCGGGCATGTCGACGTCAAGGTCGTCGATCAGGTCGGTGTTGCCGACGGCGACGGTGTGCGGCAGACCGCGGAAGGTGACGCGCGCGGTGACGCCACGGCCGGCAATCGCCTGAAAATCGGCGGTTTGCGCGAGTTCCGCAACGTCCGCGACGTCGGCTTTTTCCGCAGCTGCGGCAACGATCGCAGCAGCGAGCGGGTGTTCGGAATCGCGTTCGGCGGCGGCGACGATCGTCAGGAAATCATCGGCCTGCCGACGCCACTTGCCGAACGGCAGCACGTCGGTGAGGGTGGGCTTGCCTGTGGTGATCGTGCCGGTTTTGTCCAGCACGACGGCATTGACTTTGCCGCATGTTTCCAACGCTTCGGCGGAACGGACCAGCACCCCCATGCGAGCCGCGCGACCGGTCGAGACCGTCACCGACAACGGAGTCGCCAGTCCGAGCGCGCACGGGCAGGCGATCAGCAGCACCGATACCGCGGCGACCAGCGCGTGCGTGACACGCGGTTCGGGGCCGAACGCGAACCACAGCGCGCACGACCATACGGCGATGAGTACCACGGCCGGCACGAAAACGCCGGAGATACGGTCCGCCAATCGTTGCACGGGGGCTTTCGAGCTTTGTGCGGCGGCCACCATGCCGATGATCTGCGCGAGCATGGTGTCCTTGCCGACTTTCGTGGCGCGGTGCGCAGCGAGCCACCACCGTTGATGGTGGCGCCCGTCACTTCGCTGCCTTCGGTTTTGGCGACCGGCATGGCTTCGCCGGTGATCATCGATTCGTCCACGGTGGAGGTGCCGGATATGACGATGCCGTCGACCGGCAGCTGCTCGCCGACGGATGGCGATGATGTCGCCGACATGCACGTCGTCGACGACGATGTCGGTTTCCCTGCCGTCTCGCACCACGCGGGCGGTTTTCGGTTGCAGACCCGCCAATGCGCGCATGGCTTCACCGGTGCCTTTGCGGGCGCGCGCTTCGAGCAGCTGGCCGACAAGCATAAGCGTGACGACCACACCGACCGCTTCGAAATACGGTTCGCGCGCGTTCTCGGGCAGGACGTTCGGTGTGAAGGTGACCACGCAGGAGTAGGCGAATGCGGCCAGCGCACCAAGGCTGACGAGCGCGTTCATCTCCGGCGAGCGGTGGGCGATCGCGGCGAAACCGCTGCGGAAAATCGGCAATGCCGCATAGCCGACGATTGGCAGCATCAGCAGGAACTGCAGCCAGTTCGGCATCGGATACAGCATGAGCATGGTGGAGCCGAATACCGGAATCGTGCAGACGGCCGCCACGATAAGACGGGTGATGAGGGCGCGAATTTCCGATTCCGATCCGCGCGATTTGCCCGAATCGCCCGAACCGGACGTTTGGACGGCGCCTTTTTGCGCGCATTGCACGCCTGTTTCCGCGGAACCGGATGCGTGGGCACCGTCAGCAGTCGCGCGAATGTCCGAATCGCCGGAATCGGACATACTGGCGCCGACGGAACCAACCGCGGAACCGGCGGCGGCACCGACACTTGCATGCTTTCCCGGCAGTATGCGCAACGTGCCGTGCAGCATGTTCATACCGCATGCGAAGGGATACTCGCCCGGCTGGTCGGGATGAAGCGTCAGCGTGGTCGTGCGGAAGGCGGGCAACGCAAGATCGACCCCCGAAATCGGAGAACACGACATGCGACGAGCATTCGCCGTCTTCCTTCCTTTGCGATCGAAGATCAGCCGCAACGGCATGCCCGCTTCGGCTTCGATGACGGCTGGGTTATACCCGCCTTTGACTTCGACGACCGCTTCCTGCACGCCGTCGCGCAACGGCGCACGATATGCTTTGCGCGGTGCGAAGAAGAACCACAGCACGCCCGCCGTGACGAGCAGCGCCATAATAAGCGCGATTGCGATGTGCATATTCCAGCCGCCTTCCGTCCGTAATTGGCCTTCGATTTCGGCAAACACCATCACAATATACCCCTATAGGGTATATTGGCAAGAAGGACGAGCAAACTTCAGCCGTAGATAAAATTTTCAGCGCAGCGAGGAGGACGATATGAACGCCACACAGCACGGGTACGCAAGCGACCAGAAGAGGATCATCGCACGATTGAATCGCATCGAAGGGCAGGTGCGCGGCATTCGGCAGATGACGGAAAACGGCGAATACTGCATCGACATTCTGACGCAGATTTCCGCAGCGGACAGCGCGCTGAAGTCGGTGGCGCTACTGCTGCTCGACGACCATCTGCACCATTGCGTCGCCAAAGCCGCGGCGGAGGGCGGTACCGTCGCCGACGAAAAGCTGGCGGAAGTCAGCGCCGCCATCGCACGCCTTGCCAAATAATCGGAACAGATCCGCCATAAAAAACTGCCGACGGGAACATGCACCGTCGGCAGTTTGAAAAAAGAATATTACAGGTCGAGGAAGTGGTCGAGGCCGACGGTCAGACCCGGGTAGGTTCCGGTGGAGACCTTGCGCACGGCCAGCAGCACGCCCGGCATGAAAGGAGATGCGGTCGAAGCTGTCGGCCCGAATGGTCAGCTGCTCGCCGGGTTGCCAAAGAGCACCTCCTCATGGGCGTTGAGGCCACGCAGACGCACGGCGTGCACGTGGATGCCGTCCACCACCTGGCCGCGGGAACCGCCATCGGTTTCGGTGGCGTCCGGAACCGGACCCAAGCCGGCCGCCTTGCGCGCTTCGGCGATGCCCTGCGCAGTGTGGAAAGCGGTGCCGGACGGAGCGTCCACCTTGGTCGGGTGGTGGAGTTCGATGACTTCCGCGGATTCGAAATACGGCGCCGCGACCTTTGCGAAATGGTCGGCGAGCACCGCGGAAATGGCGAAGTTCGGCGCGATGAACACGCTCTGGCCCTCACGCGGGAGCTGCGAGCGCGGCACGCACCTGGTCGAGCTTCTCTTCGGTCCAGCCGGTGGTGCCCACCACCACGTCGACGCCCTGCTTGACGAGGGCGAGCACATTGCCCAGCGACACGCTCGGCACGGTGAACTCCACCACGACGTCGGTGTTTTCGGGGGTGATTGCGGCCAGGTCGTCGCCTGCGTCGAGCGCGAGCGCGAGTTCGGTGTCGGCGGCGGCATTGACGGCGTCGACCACGTGCGAACCCATGCGGCCTTTGGCACCGACTACGGAAACCTTGATCATTGCAGCTCCTTGCTGTTTTCGCGGACGCGCATGTTGCGCATGTCGTACGTTTGCCGTGCGCATGTGTTCGAAATCGCGTGTCCGCGTCCATAACGTGTTCCACTTATGAATCTAAAGAGACGCTTCGACGCGGAGGCAGGCGGCTATGACGCTTGACGATCGAACGTCGGTCAGCCGCGGCGGCGCACCAGCAGCCAGCCAATCAGCGCGAACGGAATCGAACAGCCCACGAACACGGCGGGCAGGCTCAATCCCGCGCTTGGATTGAAATGGTCGAGCACGATGCCGGTGATCATGGAGCCGAACGACGCGCCCATCGTGCCGGCGGTGCTCACCCAGGACAGGCCTTCGGTGAGCGATTCCTCGGGCACGGTCTCCTTGACGACGAGGTTGCCGGAGGCGAACACCGGCGAAATGGTCAGGCCGGTGAGGATCTCCACCAGTCCCATCACGATCAGGTTGCCCTGGCACAGGTGGATCACCACGAAGCCGACGGTCATCAACGCGAGGAACATGATCATGTGACGCCAGCGGGAGCCTTTGAGCTCGCGCGAGCCGAAGACCAGCGCGCCCATGCAGGATCCGACGGCCAGCATGGCGAGCTGCACGCCGAGCACGGAGTCGAGGTGCAGCGATTTCATGACGGCGGTCATGGATGTATCGAACGCGGTGAACGCCATGTTGAACACGATGAACACGGCGAGGAGCGGCAGCACACCCGCATAGGTGAGCACGTTGCGTTTCCTGCGGTCGCGATCGCCCGTCTTGAGCCGATCCAAATCGAAACGGTCCGCGGAAACCGCGGCACCGCCGGCCGCCAATCGCACGTCAGCATCGTCCGTATCGGCCGCGACGACCGTGATTTCGCGCAATACCGGCGGTTGAGTGTCACGCAATGCGAAGAACACGGCACCGCCGAATGCGCAGGCGAGGGTCGGCACGAACAGCTGTGATACGGGATGCACGGACGCGGCCAGGAAAGCCGCCAGAATCGGCCCGAAGATGAACACGATCTCGTCGATGGCGGATTCGAGCGCATACGCGGTGTTGAGCAGGTCCTCCTTGTCGGCGCGGTCGAGCACGTACGCCCAACGGGTGCGCACAAGCGCGCCGAACGAGAACTGCGTCATGCCCATGACCACGGCAAGCACGAACAGCAGCGGAATCGGCACGCGCATCAGCGCGGCGAACGCGAAGCCCAGCATGACGATGATCTGCACCGTCAGGATCACCGGACCGACCTTGCGCTGGCCGAACCGGTCGAACAGGCGCGCGTACAGCGGCGTGACCGCGGCGGTGGCGAGCACGTACGCGGCGCTCATCACGCCGGCGATCGTCCAATTGTCGTACATGTGGTTGAGCGCGAGCACGATACCGAGGCCCATCATGGACATCGGCAGTCGCGCGATGGCTCCGGACACGCAGAACGCCTTCGTGCCGGGAATGCGGAAAAGCTGCGCGTATGGCGATTGCGTTTTCTGCGATTCGTGCGGTTCGTGCGATTGCGATTGCGGTTTCGCGCCCGTCACGCCGTCACCTTTCCCCGGTAGATGAACATGTCGTCGAACAGTGGCGGCACTCGCCGTCGGCGCTGCCGCCGAGCCGGGCGACCGTCTCGCTTGCCGTGCGGTGCGCGATGCAGTCCAACCCCTTGTGGTCGTAGAAGCTCACGTCGCAGTCGGAATCGGTGTGCAGGTAGAATGCGGGCACGTCCCATGCGGCGAAATGCTCCTGCATGCGTCTCCAAAGCTGCCCGCCCACACCGTGGCCGCGCACGTCGGGATTGACGATGAACAGTTCCAGCTCGCCCATGGTGGTTTCGTTGGCGCGCCCTTCGCGTTCCAGATCGAGTTCCACCGAGAAGCCGGATTTCAGCGCCGCCATATGGCGGCGGCCTCGGATCGGCGTCGATGCGGCGTTCCAAGGCCTTCATTTCCTCGCCGACTTCGATTTCGTTGAGCTGCGGCGCCTCGCCGGCGACGCGGATGAACGTGACGCCCGCGAGTGTGCCGTCGGCGGCGAACGCGCCGTTGGCGAACGTGGTCGGCAGCAGGTAGTGCAGCACGAAATATCGGGAGATCAGCCGCGACATGTCCGCGCCGACCTTGTCCACATCCTGCGGCCAGGTACGGTCGAACAGGTCGACCACCGCGTCCAGATCGCCCCAGCCGATGGGACGGAAGACGATTGCCGATGCGTTGTTTGTTCCGGCACCCATGCCGGCGTTCGGGATTGCGGTTGCGCTGTTCGCAGCCATATCAAACACTCCTTAACTGTTGTTGCGTCCGGCATGTGCGCCCGCCCACACATGCTGCACGAGGGTAGCGGCGTTCCTCCACAACGCTGCCTGCATAGCGGTTTCTCCCGCAGGCAGGCCGGAAAGCGCCGCTCCCCCGCTTTCTTCGGTCAAGGAGCCATTGCGCACCGGCACTAGTCGTTGTCGGATTGCTGCGGAATTCCGTAGCTCAACTCGGCAAGGATCTCTTCTTCTGTTTTGTCGAGGGCGTCAAGCTCCCGATCGGCCTCGTGAGGCTCACTCACATAGTAGAGACAGGCGTCGATTGCATCCAACGGAACCCCTTCCATCGCCGCGAGCAGCAGGCGGTACAGGTCGAGCTGTGCGAGCTTCTCCTTGATTTCGTCCGGTTTGCGTGGTTTTACGCCGGTTTTCCAATCGACCACGGTGTAGCGTTTCGTCTCGTCCGTTTCGTCGAGACCGCCGAAGAACACCGCGTCGAGTTTGCCGTTGACGATGGTGCCGAGCTGGGGCATGTCGACGACGAGCTGGCGTTCCGCCCATGCTGGACGTCGTTTTGCCCACGGCGAAGCGACGAGACGACGCTGCCAAGCGGCCAGTTTCCGTTCGTCTCGCAATTGGGCGTCCCGCGATGGTGCGTCCTGCGATTGCACGCCGCCGTTGTCCGCGTCGACTTGCGTATCACCTATCAATGCGATCAGTTCCGCACGCGACTGCGCGGCCATGCCGGCAGCACCTTCCGTACCGCCGATGCCGTCGACGTCCGCATCCGCCATGATGAAACGCTCAGCCCATGCGTGGAACCGCGTGCCGAGCTGGCCGCCGGCGAGGCGACGTGCGGAATCGACGGACCAGACCACGCCAGTAGGCGCGGGAGTCACGCTCGCCCATGGAGCCGGCGCGCGCTTGCAGCGAGGTGACGTTTTGGCGGCCGGCAGCAAGGATACGTTCGCCTTTGGCACGCACGGCCTCGTCGAAGGCGTCCTGCGATTCGCCTGCGTCAGCCGCGTCCGGTTCCGGCATGAGATGTTCGTCGGCGACGAGCAGTTTGGCGAGACGCAGCAGTGAGTTTCCGGTTTCCGGCGATGGCGTGGCGGATTCATCGGCAACGTCGCCCTGCGTTCCCGTGGATTCAGCGATATTCGGTTCGTCGGATTCGACGGCACGTACCTGTTCGGCCGCGGCACGCAGCTTGTCGGCGACATCGGCGCTCAGATCGCACGGCCAAGGCAAAGTATGGTCGTCCGAGACCGGTTCGAGCGGCGTGTTCCACGCATCGCCCACCACGGCATTCTCGAAATCGCGGGCGTGTTCGCCTACGAAATAGCCGTCGGGCAGGTCAAGTCCCAGCGTGTGCGGGGAGCCGTCCACATCGTCGGACAGGTTGTCCGGTTCGCGTACCGCGGTGACGATTCCGTTCATCGAATCGCGCGTCTCCAGCCAGAAATTCGACGGCGCGGCGCTTTTCTTTCCCTCCGCCAGGCGGGAGTCGCGGCTCGTCTCGTTGCATCCGCTGTATACGAGCAGCGCCTCGTAGCGGGCGCGCGTCAACGCCACGTAGGCGAGACGGCGTTCGTCGGCGTGCAGTCGGCGGCCGTATTCCTCCTGTTGCGTCAGGTACAGGCTTGCCGGATCCATTCCTTCCATATCGTCGACGGCCATGGTTCGCAAGGTGCCGAACACCTCGTCGTCGATCACTTCCGCATCGTCCAATCCGTCGAGCGATTCCACGGGATTGCCCCCGATGGGCGCGTCGTGCGGGAATCGTGGCAGGATATCCGCGTCGGCGCGCACCGGAACCGGCACCGCGGACGGGTCTTCCAGCCAAGTGTGGGCTTTTTCGAAGTATTCCGGCGGCTCCCATACGCCGTCGCGCCGACCGCCCGGATGGTCTTCGTCCGTTTTGACGCTCAGGCGGTCGCCTTGACTGGACGGGAAGGTGCCGTCGCGCATGCCGACCACGGCCACGGCGTCCCATTCCAGGCCTTTCGACTGGTGCACGGTCATGAGCACCACATCGACGGGGGTATCTGGTGCGGTGGCGTTGTCGTCGGACGCGTCACGCAGCGAATCCACCCACGAGATGAACGCGCGCAGGCTTGGCGTGCCCTGCGCGGCGATTTCCTGCAAGTAGGTGTCCACCAGAGACAACATCGCGTCGAGTGACGAAGCGGCATGCGATGTGACACGATTGCCGGCATCCGGATGCCGCATCCGTTCGGCGAGCAGCAGGTCGATGTCCAGTCCGAGCGCGGTGATGGCCGTGCGTACCACTTCCGGCAACGGATGGCCGGCCGTGCGCTGCACCTGTTGGATGACGCGACCGGCGTGGATGACGCTCGCGGCTCCCGTACGGCTCAATACGCCGTCGACGAGGTGCCGCAGATCGCCGCGCAGCAGCACGTCGATCAGGAAGACGGCGTTGGGCACTTGGTCGCGGTAGGCGCGCACGGTGGCGCGGATGTCGGCGTCGGACGGATTCGCATCCGCCTCCACGATGCCGGCCGACACGAGCGCGCGGTAGCGTTGCGCGGTGTTGAGCCGTTCGGCGATGCCGGCGAGCGCCTGCAGATCGTCGGCGGACAGACCGAATCGTGGCGTGGCGAGCAGCCGCATGAGCGCGGCGCTGTCGGTGTGGTCGCATACGACGTGCAGCAGGGCGAGGATGTCTTTGATTTCGGGACGTTCCAGGAGTGCGGCCTGGCCGACGACGAGTGTGGTGAGGCCGGCTTGTTCCAGTGCGTCCTCGTAGGCTGGCATCTGCGTTTTGGAGCGGAACAGGAGCGCCACGTGCGGACGGTTGTCTTTGGCTCCGTCGGCGAGCTCGTTTTCGGTTGGCGTGTGCAGTGCGATCGCTTGTTTGGCGAAGCGTACGACGGCGTCGATTTCCTGGCCGAATGTGGCGTAGCCGAGCACGCCGAGCGTACCTTCGGGGGCATTGTCGATGTTGGCGAGCGGGGGCACGTCCACTTCGCGCATAAGCGAGCTGCCGCGACGTCTGGCGGGCAGGCGCAATGGTTTCGTCAGATTGTTGGCCGCTTCGAGCACCATGCGCGAGTTACGTCGGGTGACGGTCAGCGTGTAGGGCTTGTCGGTGGCGTCGTGGCCGAAGTCGTGTTGCAGCATGCGGAATGCGCCGGGGCTGGCTCCTCGCCATGCGTAGATCGATTGGAAGGGGTCGCCGACGGCGTTCACCGCGCTGCGATGGTGGAATCGGCGTGGAACAGTGCGGTCAGGAGGGCCGCCTGCGTGGTGGAGGTGTCTTGGTATTCGTCGAGCAGCACGTGCGTGTAGCGTTTGCGGTAGGTGGCTCCGATGGAGGGGAATCGGGTGACGAGTTGGAATGCGGCGATGGTGAAGTCGCTGAATTCGGCCATGTTGAGGGCGCGTTTTTCGGCGTGGTAGTCGGCCACGAGGTCGAGTAGCAGGTCGCGTTTGCGGGCCGTGCCGGCCAATTGCGCGGTCTTGTAGACGCAGAGTTGGTGGCATTGGGCGCGGTATTCGCGCATGCGGGTTTCGAAGGCGGTGTCGGATTCCTTTTTCTTCTGTTTCGGAGCCTTGCCCACTTTCGGCTCGTCATCGGGAACGTCCTCGTCTTCAAGCGCTTTGGCCACTTGCGCCACGAACGCCTTATCCCATGCGCGCACGCGTTCCACGGCTTCGTCGAAGCTGGTGCAGTCGCTGCCGATCATGGCTCCTGCGATGGCGTTGGATAGGGTGAACACGTTGCCGGCGATGGTGGAGAATTTGCCGAGTTCGTCGCCGCCTTGGTCGAAGGCCATGAGCTGGTCCATGTGCTTGTCGAGCACGGTGTGGATGAGCTGCAGCGCTCCGGCTTCGCTCAATGGCTGCGTGTTTTGGTCGAAGCCGACGAGCAGGCCGTATTGGCGCACGATGGTTTGGAAGAACGCGTCATAGGTGGAGACTTCCGGTTTGAGGAAGGCGACGCGCGTACCACGTCCGGCCTGGTTGCGCGTCACGGCAGCGGAAACGCGCGAAAGCAGTTCGGAGGCGGCTTTGCGTGTGAAGGTCAGGCCCAGAATCTTCTCGGGACTGATGCCTTGGTCGATGAGGGTGATGATGCGGCGGGTCATGGTGTAGGTTTTGCCGGAGCCGGCGCCCGCCACCACGACCACGTCCTCGTATGAGGGGCTTGGATGACGGCGGCCTGTTCCGGACTGTCGGTGAATTTCGGCGTGGCGGCCGGCGCAGTGCCCATCGCATCGCCCTTTGCTGTGGCCCCGTTCGTTGACATGCTTCCGTTCATACCGTTGCTCCCGTTCATGCCACGGTCCTTTCGAATACGGTGTTCTGCTCGCCTTGGCAGGCCGGGCAGACCCCACTGCCGTACGTTCTGCAGTATCCGACGTGTTCCACGGTCGGACGCGCGGTGATGCGGGTGGCCCGGCTCGCCGCGGCCGCATAGAAGACGCGGGAGATCATGGTCAGCGACCATACCGTCATCTTCGACCGCGATTCCAGAAGTTGCTTCCAATGTTCTTCGCTGACCTGCGCCGGCCGTTCGACGTCGTCGAGGCCGCTGGTGAAGACGCTGGCCATTTTGGGCACGTATTTGCGGGGTATGAAATCGCCCGCGTTGATGCTTCCGCCGGCGAACAGCGCCTGCTGGTGGTACGCTTCGTCGCCTTGCCCTTTGCGTGGCGCGGGTGCCGCGTATTCCATGACGTGGAACAGGGCGCTTTGGGTGATGTCCGGCATGGCTGCGATCGCCTGCGCGCCGCGTTTTCCGCCGTGTTCCGGGAATGCGAGGCCCAGCTGGTAGCAGACGAGCTGCAGGTCGCTGAACAGGGAGCGTCCGTTTGGCACTTTGCCGGTTTTGTAGTCGATCAGCCGTACCTGTTCGCGGCCGTCTGCGGTACGGCGGTGTTCAAGACGGTCGATTCTGCCCGACAGGCGTACGGTGAGCCGGTCGCTCATGCCGGTTTCCGGCCAGCCGTCGACGAGCGCCCCATGATGGCGATGAGTTCGTCGCGGGAGATCGGAGCGTTGCCGTCGATGGCGTTGTAGGCGTCGAGGATGTCGTCGAAGTCGAATCGCGCGGCGAACTGCCGTTCCGCTTCGGCATGGTCCAATGTTCCCACGGTGATGTTTTCGGTGTTGTTCGACGGGTATCCCGTACGGTTCGACTTGACGAAATATGTGGCGATGTTGCGCAATGCGACCGACGCCTTCGCGTCCTTGCCGAGCGCCTTGTACCGTTCCTCGGGGTCGTCGATGGCGTTGAGGTCGCCACGTAGGGTCTTGTATCGGCTGATCATCCATTGGGCGATTTCGTCGATGTTGTCCTCGTCGCTTACCGCGGTGTGGTTTTGGGGCAGGTCGAGGCCGGCTTCGGTGGCCTGTTGCGCGACGGCGTGGATGAGCGAGCCGAAGCTGGTGGCCGCGCTGCCCATGCGTGGGCCGGCGAAACGGTTCTCCAGCATCCAGCACACCGGGCACGCCCACAAACTGTCCACGGCGGATGGAGAAAGGGTGACCACGTCGGATTGGCCGTCCGTTTTTTCGATGGATTCCGGTTGTTCGATAAGCTTCGCCTTGTCGGCATGCTCCGTTTTTCCGTCAGATTCCATCTTGCCGTCGATTCCCGTCATATCGTCGGCTCCCGCATGTTCCGTAAGGAACGCCCAATTGTCGGGATTCGCGGCGGCGATGCCATGCGATGCCAACAACGCCAAGGCTTGCGCGGCATCGCGCGCTTGGGGAATCGGCCGGCGCATGGGCCAGCACGCTTCGCGCGGCGGCGACCAGGCCACGCGGGTCGGCCTCCAGTCCCGCGTATTCGCCGGCCTCGCCGACCGCCGTGTACACGCGTGTTTCCGCATCGGCATCCCGGTCGCGGTCGAACCATTCCGGCAGGTAGCCGTAGAGGAAGTCGGACGGCACATGGTCTTCGTTGAGGACCGCGCTTACCGTCACGCGCTCATCGGCGCGGGTGAGCGCCACAAGGAGGCTTTTCTGTTCGGAGGCGAGCACCGCGGCGAGCTGCGCGTTTTCGCGGCCTGCGGAGGTGACGATGTCGTCGGACAGTCGTCCATGCAGCATGATGTCGGCGAGCTCCCCCCGCCGAACAGGGTGTTGCGCGGCGCGAGGTTCGGCCATTGGCCTTGTTGGAACGCAGGCATGAATACTAGTTTCCAATGTTTTCCGGCAGCTCCGGCGGGCGTGGCGAGCGTCACGGCCTGATCGATCGGCGCGGTGTGCGCCAGGGAGTCGGCTTCGATGGCGAGCGCGCGGACCTGTTCGATGAACGCGTCGATGGTGTGCGCTGCCGTCACGCCGTTCGATTCGCCGCCGGACGCGTAGCTGAACAGGCGCATCGCGGTGTCGAGCCGGTCGTTGGCCGCGCGGCCTTCGGCGCGTTGTTGCGCAACGCCGTTTTCTGCCAATTTCGGCTTTGCCGAACGCCTGCCATGCACAGTCGAGCATGTATTGCGGTTCGTGGGATGTCAGGCGTGCCTCCGACCGCAGGGTATCGTCAAGCGTTTTCCACAGGCGTGCGAAGGCTTGCGCTTGGGGGTCTTTGCGGCCCAGTACGGAGGCGATCGCGTCGAGCACGCGGTCAGTGTCGCCTTCCAATAGCAGGATGTACAGCGCGTTCATGCCGAAGGATGGTTCGTCCGCGTCCTCAGCGGCACGCTCTCCGTCATCAGCCGGTCGTCGGTGTCGATTGCCGGCAGGCCCATGTCGGCAGCGTTTTCCGTGTCCGACGCCGATGCCGCCACGCGTGCGGTGTGGAAGGTTTCGACGTAATCGTTCCAATCGTCGATCAGCTGTGGCAGCAGCGCGCGTCCGGACGTGTCGGACGTGGTCGGATCGGCTGTATCGTCATGCAAAACCGTGGCCAGCGAGCCGAGCGCGTTCATCGCCGATTCGACCACGCACAGCCGAGCCGGACGTTCGCCGGGGGTGGTGATCAGCGGCGAGTTCATGATTGATGCGACGCGTGAGCGCACGTATGCGCCGGCCGTGTCGAGGTTCATGGACGAGGTGGCGATGCCTTGCCGTTTCAGTTCGGCCAGTTCGATCATGGAGAACAGGCCCTGCACGAACGGTTCGTCCTTGAGGGGGTGGGTCACGCTCGAATAGCGTACGGGCACGCCGTCGGCGCGTAGCCGTTCGCCGAACGTGCGCACGGTGGCGTTGTCGTGGGCGATCACGGCCATGTCGTTCCAGTCGCGGCCGTGTTCGAGATGTTCGGTTTTGATTTTCCACACCACGTCGTCGAGTTCTTCGACGGTGGAACGGTACATCGCGGCTTCAAGACTGCCGTCGTGCGTCTCCGGTATGGCGATGGCCGGCCTTTTGCCGGGGCGGTTCGCCAGCGCGTCGTCGGTCGATTCCGTGCTGGCGATGGTCAGGCTCACGCGGCTCGCCACCGCGGCCAGGTCCGTGCCTTCGGCCATATGGGACGGTTCCAGCCGTACCAGTCGCGCGCCCAATCGCGATTGCGCCATGTTGAACAAATATTCAGGGTACGATCCGCGGAACGTCTGCACCGCCTCGTCGGGGTTGCCGACGAGCAGCAGTCGCACGCCACGGTTGCGCAATGCGGTGAGAAAGTCGAAGCCGGCGAGTGTGGCGTCCTGGAAATCGTCGACGATGACGAGTTTCGGCAGGTCGGACGTTTCGGCTTCGTTCACGGCGGCCGCGGCGTCGATCATGAGCTGCGAGGCGTCGAGACGGTATTGGTCCGGATATGCCTCGTTGATGGCCTGGTTGTATTCGGCGCGCAGCGCGAAGGCGAGCCGCCATTGCACGCGCAGTCGTTCGCGTCGTCGTCAAGCGTGCGTGCTCGTCGGCAGCGCGGGAAATCAGCGCGTCTTCGAGTTCCGGTTTCGCGCCGATCTCGTTCATGCGGGCAAGCATGTCGCGCAGCTGGTTGGCGAAGGCGTCGGTGGCGTCGTCCACCACCATGCCCGACCAGTCGGCGACCACGAAGTAGGTGCGCAATAGCGCGCAGGTGGAGCATTCGTCGCCGTGCTCGGCATGTTCGGCATGTGGCGAGCACGCGGCGGATGACCACGTCCTGTTCGGCCCCGTTGAGCAGTTTCGGCAGGGGTTGTCCGGCATGCGATCGCACGGCGGTCATGATGCGGAACGCGACGGCTGGCAGGGTGGTGACGGGGCGTGCCTGCGAGATCGCGGACAGTTCGCGGATCACGGTGTCGCCGAGCCGGTCGGCCACCTGTCTGCCGGAGACCGTCATCACGGCGTACGCGTCGCCATGCCGCTTCATCGCGGCGACCAGCATGTCCAGCGCGAACCGGGTCTTGCCGCTGCGGGGTGCCCCCGCAACCAATGTCGCGCCATCGAGATCGTCCACATCCATCATGTCTCCCCAGCTTAGCCGAACGGTCCGGCCACGGAATCGCATATCATCGTCCGAAGCCGTCCTGAAAACGTCATCGTGGACACCGCCATCTTTATATATGGACATCGATACCCTCTACAAAGTTTTTCGGACACCGCCACCAATAAGATTGACTAGCGGCGCAGCCCGGGAAGGTTCAACAGCGAACAGACGGCCTGCCCATGACGACGAGTACGGTCGAAGCATAGACGCAACGCACGGAACCGGGCAGGAACTACAGGAAAGAGGAAGCATGGAAGCCTCAAGGAGCATTCCCCTCAGATTCCCGGCTACACACTGATCAAACGGCTGGGCTCCGGTTCCGAAGCCGACGTGTACCTGTACCAGCAGCTTTCCCCGGCCCGTCAGGTGGCCATCAAAATCAGCAAGAACACGCTCGACCCACGTGCCGCGGTCCGCTTCCGTTCCGAAGCGAATTTCATGGGGCAGATCTCCACACACCCCTACATTCTTTCCGTCTATGAGAACGGCGTGACCGTCAACGGGCGCGGCTACACCGTGTTCGAATACGCTCCGGGCGGCAATTACAAGACGTTCCTCGAGCATGGCCGTCTCACCGCCGACCAGATGCTCACCGTCGGTATCGATCTGGCGAGCGCGCTGTTCACCGCGCATCGCAAAGGCATCATCCATCGAGACATCAAGCCCAGCAATATTCTCATCAACGCGCACAATATGCCCATGCTCGCCGATTTCGGCATCGCCGGGTCCGTCTATGGGCGTCCGGGTGTCGGCTTCACCATCGCGTGGGCCGCGCCGGAGGTGCTTGCCCAAGGCGGTGGCGGCAATGAATCGTCCGATATCTATTCGCTTGGCGCCACGCTGTTCGCCATGCTGATCGGCCAATCGCCGTACGAGTATTTCTACGCCGATGTGCTGGGCGATTCCCAACGGCAGGTGCGGGCCGAACGGCTCAAGTCCGTCATTCTCAACAATCCGCTGCCCAAGCTCAACCGTCCCGACGTGCCGGCCGAAGTGGAACGGGTGTTGCGTAAGGCCTTGAGCCGTACGCCCGAGGATCGTTACTATTCCGCGTTGGAGTTCGCGCGCGACATGCAGCGCGTGCAACAGGCCTTGTATGGCCGTGCCGTGCAGACCACCGTCGAGGGTGTGCCGGATTATCCGCAGAACATGTACGCGCAGACTTCCGCATTCGACCAGTCCGCCCCGGTTGCGAAACAGCATGCCCGGTGGGCGAAGCCGTTGGCCGTCACGGTTGCTGCGGCGGCCGCCGTGGTCGTGATGGCGTTGGCGTTCGTCACCGTCGTCATGCCGAATATGGATGCGTCCTCCGACAACAGCAAGGTGCAGGTGCAGAACCATGGCGCCCAGAACCATGCCGAGGACGATCCCGATTCGGCGATCACGTCGGGCAGTGTGCCGAGCGTGCAGGATCTTACGGGCGAATACACCGCCGACGGCAAAGTGCGGTTCACGTGGGTCAATCCTTCGCCGAAGGATGGCGATTCGTACGCGTGGTCGCTGGTCGGCGATTCGGGGAACCGACCCGAACGCGCAGGGCACCACCACGGAGTCGACGAGTATCGAAATCGATCCGGCCGACGGCGCGCAGACGTGCGTGCAGGTGAGTCTGGTTCGCGCGGACCGGCAGATGTCCGAGAATCCCATGATCGCGTGCGCGGCCAAGCCGTGAGTTTGCGGCCGGATGCGGGTGACATGAACCGATACGAACCAATACAGCCCGGCATGCATGCGGGCAAACAGGTAGGCGCATGCGGTTGGATGCGCGGTCAAGCAAAGTTTGGGCACAATCAGGGAAGAGCCAGTCGATGAGCAAGCATAGGAACGCCGAGAACCAGTCGGCGCAATCGTACGAACGGCAGTTGCGATTCGGGTCGATGCTGCGCAAGCTGCTGCCTTCCGGCAGTCGCCGGTGGATCACGCCGATCGTCATGCTGCTGCTGTTGCTGGGCATCGTCGCCGGGGCCGTCATCGTCAGTTCGGTGACGCAACGTCACGTGCAGCTCGACGATGGCACCGTGTGGGTCACTTCGCTCAAGGACCGCAAGGCCGCCCGTTTCAACGTGCGCAACCGGGACGCCGATGCGGGCGTCGCCTCCACTGCGGCCCGGTTCGACGTGGCCCAGCATGATGGCTCCACCGTGATCTCCGAAGGTACGAAGGCCAGCAACATCGAGGCCTCCACCGTCAGCGAAAGCGGCAACACCACCATCAAATCGGATATGCGGACCGTCGTCGGAGGCAACACCGCGGCGTTCATCAACGTCAAGACGGGCAATGTGTGGGTCGGGTCCGCCGATGATGTGAAATCCATGAATCCGACCACCGATTCGCCGAAGATGAAGCTGGGGTCGGGTGGCCGTATCGCGGTGACGCATGACGGTGTCGTCTACGGCTATCGCGCGTCCGACGGCGCGGTGCTCAGTGTCGACGGACCTCAGGGAACGCCCGGCAAGGATGCGACGATCAAGGGCGCCACGAATGTCGAATCGTTCACCGTGGTCGGCAAGACGCCGGTCGTAGCCGGTGCCGGCAAGGTGTTCTGGCCGAAGGGCAGCGCGGATATCGGCCTGCAGGGTCAGGCGACGTTGCAGGCGCCGTCCACGGATGGCAGGCAGACTGGCTGGGTGGCGGTTTCCACGCCGCGGGGCATCGCCATGGTCGATTTGGGTAGTAAAAAGGTCACGCAGCTGCCGAATGCCGGCAAGGGCGATGCCGCGCAGCCGGTGTCCACCAATGGCTGCGTGTTCGCCGCGTGGGCGCAGAAGGCCAACAATTACATCAGGGTGTGCGCGGCGAACGACAAGGACGCACAGTTTTCCTCGTTGGAAGATGTCAATCCCACCTCGCAGCTCGTGTTCCGCACCAACCATCGTCTGGTGGTGCTCAACGACGTGGTCAACGGCAATGTGTGGAATCCGCAGGAGTCCACCAAGGTCATCAAAATCCAGTGGAACAAGGTGGAGACCAAGCAGTCGAAGCAACAGCAGCAGAACAACGACAGCGCCAACAACCAGCACAATTTCAGCAAGAACTGTTCGGCGCAGTCGGGGCAGATCAAGGCCGTGGACGATTCGTTCGGCGCGCGCGGGGATCGCAGCAGATTCTCGACGTGTTGCGCAACGACGAGCAGACCGACTTGTTCTGTGCTGCGCATCACGTCGGTGAGCGCTCCGGATAACATCACCGTCTCCCCGTCTATGACGGCCGGTATCTGCAGCTCGACGCCTCCGGTGCCGCCGCGGGCAACGTGTCCTTCAGCTATGAGATTTCCGACGGGCGCGGGCAGACGTCCAGCGCCACCGTGTCGCTCACGCTGGCCGGCGGCGACGACCATGCGCCGCTGCAGAGCGACACTCCGCCGGAAATCGACGTGGAGCAGGGTGCTTCGTACACCGCGAACGCGTTGGGCAGCTTCTCCGACCCCGACGGCGATCCGCTGACCTTGGTGTCGGCATCGCCGCAGAACACCGATCAGGTGACGGTGTCCACGCGAGCCGACGGACAATTGGTCTTCAACGCCGGTTCGATGTCGTCCGGCAGGGCGGGCATCGAGGTCACGGTGTCCGACGGCCAGCAGACCGGCATCGGCATGATCTACTTCTCCGTGAAGCCGGCGAACACGCTGGGCGCGGTCATCGACCCCGTGGTCAAACAGACCACGCCCGGCACCCGCACCACCATCGCGCTCAAGCCGTACGTGCACGGCACGTCCGTCGAACCGGCCGAATTGACCGCGGTGGAGACGCCGTCCGGCGCGGCCACCACCATGAACGCCACCGACATGTCGATCACGTTCACCGCCTCCAATCCCGGCACCTACTATGTGCCGTACACCATCACGCAGGGTTCCATTCCGTCGACCGGTCTGGCTCGTGTGGAGGTGCAGGCGGTGGCCGGAGACGCCGCCAAGCCGATCGCGGCGAACGATGTGGCGCTGCTCGGCGCGGACAATACCGCGATCGTGGAGCCGCTTGCCAACGACGTCGACCCGATGGGCGGCGTGCTGTCGGTGACCAGCGTCACCGCGGACGCGCAAAGCGGCATCAAAACCGGTGTGGTGAGCAACAAGCGCGTCTATATCACCGCGCGTCAGGTGCCTACCGAGCCGGTGCGGATCTCCTACACCGTGGCCAACGCGGCGGATCGTCGACCGGCGTCATCGTCCTGCAACCGCCGGCGCTGACCACGTCGAATTCCGTGCCGAAGGCCGAGAACATCACCACACAGGTGCGCACCGAAGGCATCGTGTCCGTGGACGTGCTCGACCATGTCACGTATTCCGACGGCACCACGGTGAGCCTGCAGAACGATTTGCAGTATGACAAGAACACGTTCAAGGGTCTGGTGTTCGTGTCCGGCGACACCGTGCGCTATCAGGCCACCAGACAAACCGGCTCCTTCCCCGTCACCTACACGGTGAAGGACAATCTCGGCAACGCGGCCTCGGCCACCATCACCATCAACGTGCATCAGAAGGACGCGTCCAACAAGGCGGCTCCGACACCGTCCGACGTCGAGGCGCAGGTGGCGGCCGGTCAGAAGGTGCAGATTCCGATCACGCTCACCGGCATCGACGCTGACGGCGATGACGTGCAGCTGCTCGGCTTGGGCAACAAAGCGCCGAAACTGGGCCGTATCAGCGAGGTGGGCGCCACGTATCTGGTGTATGAGGCGTATGCCGATTCGTCCGGAACGGACACGTTCTCCTACGCCGTGGAGGATTGGACCGGTCAGAGGGCCACCGCGCAGGTGCGTGTGGGCGTGTTCAAATCCGGAGCCGATTCGGGTGTGTACGCGCGCGACGACGAGATCACGCTGCGTCCGAACACCGCGGCCACCGTGCCGGTGGCGCAGAACGACATTTCCGGGGACAATACTGATCTGACCGTGGCCAAGGACGTGGAATCGCAAGGCATCGGCGGCATTCAGGTCGTTGACAACATGCTGTCGTTCACCACGCCGAAGCAGGCGGGCACGTATTACGTGGTCTACCACCGTCAAGGACAAGGCCGGCCTGTCCGATTCGGCGACGTTGACGGTGAATGTCGACGAGAACGCCGCCATCGACCCGCCGACCGCGTACGATTACCGTGTTCCGGCCGCCGCCACGATCGACAAGAAATCCGTGGACGTGGACGTTTCGCAGTGGATCGCCAATCCGTCCGGCACCGCCGACGAGCTTCAGGTGGGCGTGGATCCTTCCGCGACCGACCATGCGCATGTCAAGGGCGGCAAGGATTCCACCATCATCACCGTTGATCTGACCGATGAGGCGCGCGCGGTGCCGTACACCGTCACGAACACGACGTACGGCATCACGTCCACCGCGTTCATCCAAGTGCCCGCATATGGCGTGTTTCCGCCGGTTCTGCGTCCGAAGGCGCCGGCGTTGAAGGTCAATGCGCGTGAGACCATCACCGTCAACGTCGCCGACTACGTGCGTGTGGGCGCGGGCAAGACCGCGTATGTGGACGGCGCCGATTCGGTGAGCGCCACGAAGGCCGCGGACGGCGACCTGTACGTCAACGACCAGACGTTGAGGTTCACCGCGCCGAAGGATTACGCGGGTCCCGCGTCCATCACCTTCACCGCGGTGGACGGCAAGCGAGACAAGAACGACAAGGTGAAGATCGTCAATTCGGCGGTGCTCACGCTTCCGATCACGGTGATCGGACGTGAGGTTCCGCCGCCGACGTTCTCATCCTCCACCGTCGATGTGGTGGCCGGCGAGAAGGCCACTACCATCGATCTGACGGCGCTGACCCATTCGGCGTCGGGCCTGTACGAGGATGAGAAGCAGTACTCGTATTCCGGCGGCGTGAATTCCGGCAGTGTGGATGCCAGAGTGTCTCCCTCCGGCACGTTGACCGTGTCCGCGGACAAGACGGCCACGCCGGGCACCACAGTGAGCGTGCCCGTCTCGATCAAATATGCGAAGGGTACGGTGAGCGCCGGTATGACCGTGCGCGTCACCGCGTCCAACAGGCCACTCGCCCGTGTCACCGAGAAGACCGTGAAAATCAAGGCCGGTTCCAGCGAGCAGGTGAATCTGCTGTCCGACGCGTACAATCCGTTCCCCGACACTCCGCTGACGGTGACCGGATGCACGTCCGATGGCACGTCGAAGCTGACGGTGGATTGCCCATCCAACGGCGTGGTGTCCATCAGGGCGGCTTCCGACATCGGCGCGAACACCAACAAGGTGGTCGTCACCGTGCGCGACGCCACCAAAACAAAAGAACGTGAGGTGACCGGCACCATCAGCGTTTCGGTGATGGACAAACCTGATGCGCCGCTGCTTTCCGCGGTGTCCGGCGACCCGCAGGATGGCGCCGTGAATCTGAGCTGGACGGCCGGTTCGGGCCAACGGCAGCCCGATCACCGAATACAAGGTGATGTGGGGGCGGAGACGCGTCCGGCGAGCGCTCGTGCGGGCAGAAAACCTCCTGTCTCATCGACGGGTTGAAGAACGGCAAGACCTACTCGTTCAAGGTGCAGGCTAGGAACGAGGTCGGCTGGTCCAAGGATTCCAACGCCGTCGAGGGCACGCCAGACAAGCTGCCTGATGCGCCGACGGATGTGACGGCCAGTGTGAAGGGCAACACGGTGAGCGTCACGTGGAAGGCTCCGGACGGCAATTTCTCGTCGGTGGACAATTACGAGGTGACTTTGTCCGGCAGGAACGCGCCGTCCAAGCAGACGACAAATTCCACCGGAATCGATTTTGTTTTCGATAACAACGCGATTTCCGACGGCGACTCGTACACGGCGACGGTACGCGCCCACAACAAGGTGAATTGGAGCCAACCGTCCAAGGCGTCCGACGCGGTCAAGCCGTGGGGCAAGCCCGATGCGCCGAAGATCTCCGTGACGAACGACGACACCACGGGAACCGTCACCGTCGAATCCGTGGGCAACACCCGCAACGCGGGATGCAAGGCCGTCGAGATTTCCGGAGATGTCAGCGCAAGCATCGACGGATGTTCCGGATCCTACGATTTCAAGATTCCGGACCATGATCTCAACACCAGGGAATACACCATCAAGGCGGCGGTGGTCGGCAAGGAGAAAACGACCAGCGACGATTCGACCGTGCGTTTCACACCGAAATACGCGGTGAAGGCGCCCGAATCGGTCAGCGTCAAGGGGCATGACGACGTGTGCGTAGTCAATTGGAAGGAGAACGGCCACGCCGACGGGTTCACGGTGAGCGCGGACGGACTCGGCTCCTACCATGCCGGTGCTTCCGAACGATCGCACGATTTCCCGCTCAAGGAATGGCAGTCCTGTTCCTCGGGCTCCGTCACGCAGCATTTCAATGGCGCGGCAAGCACCTCCAAGTCCGGCAGGGCCGATCCGGCATACGTCCGCAAGGTGAAGGCCGCCGTCAAGGCGCCGATGCTGACGTGGGACGCCAATGATCCGAACATCATCAAGGTCAGCGGCGGATCGGTGAACATGTACGGCCAGCCCGGCAAAACCGTGATCACCTTCACCGCGGACGGCAAATCCTATGACGTCGCCTGGGCATTGGGCTCCGACAAACTGAACGTCAAGGACGTGCTGCCGACCGGAGCCGATTACGCGTGGAAGGCGAAGGTGGTGGGCACCGACACCGCGCTCAACAACGAGGACAATGGCGGCACACTGCTGGACCATGACAGGTACAAGACTCCCACGCCGAAACCCGAACCGTCGGAACCTTCAGAACCATCAAAACCGTCGGAGCCATCAGGATTCTGACGCGTCCACGGAAGGCGAAGCGGCCACGCGGAATGACCGGCCTGTGGCATCCTCCGTCGCCCTGTCCACCGTCGACGGCGCATCCAAGCCTTGGATCCGCGGCCTGGCCTACTACGCCAGATGGTGAAACGGACGATCACAGCAATCGCAAACACAACGAACCATCCACACGAGCAACACAACAAGCAAGGAGCAACCCATGAGCAACGATTTCGATGACGCCACCCAGCTGGGTTCCATCGGCCATAATCCAAGCGTTCCCAGCCAACCCGGTCAGCAGCAGCCGGCGTTCCACACGCCGAATCTGCCGGAGCAGCCGCAAGCCGATGAGGATCCGGAGGGCACGCTGCTGAGCGCGCACGGCACCACCCAACCGGCGTTGCTGCAACAGTCCGCCCCGGCAACGCCGAACCAGCCGCGGTTCCGTCAGCCGATGCCGCAGAACCTTCGCCAACCGGCCGCCAATCCGGCAGTCGCAATGCCCGCGCAGCAGCCCGTCCAGCCAACCCAACCCGTCCAGCCCAGCCAGCCTGTACAGCCCGTCAAACAATCCCAGCCGGTCGTCGACACGTCCATGATGACCGCACCCAGCAAAGACATCACCGAATTCCATGAGAAGTTCGCCAAGCTCGTAGACAACGTCTCCCAGGTCGTGGTCGGCAAGGAAGCACCCATCCGCCAATGCGCCACAGCCATGGTGGTCGGCGGGCACATCCTGCTCGAAGACAACCCGGGCACCGGCAAAACCCAGCTGGCGCGAGGCCTTGCCAACTCCATCGACATGTCGTTCAAACGTATCCAGTTCACCCCGGACCTGCTGCCGTCCGACGTGGTCGGCGTCACCTACTACGACCAGAAGCGCGGCGAATTCCGAAGACCGCGAAGGCCCGATCTTCGCGTCCATCGTGCTTTCGCCGACGAAATCAACCGCGCCTCACCGAAAACACAGTCCGCACTGCTCGAAGTCATGGAAGAGCAGAAGGTCACCGTCGACGGCGTCACCCACCCGGTGCCGCAGCCGTTCATGGTCATCGCCACCCAGAACCCGATCGAACAGCTCGGCACCTACAAGCTGCCGGAAGCGCAGATGGACCGTTTCCTCATCAAAACCACCATCGGCTATCCAAGCCACGACGTGAGCGTCAACATCCTGAAGCAGGTCAACGTCACCGACCGCGCCGCCACCGTGCATCCGGTGCTCACCGGCGAAGACGTGCTGCGCATGCGCAACATCAGCGAAACCGTGCATCTCGACGACGCGATCCTCGAATACATCGTGCGACTGGTGGAAGCCACCCGCCACAACGAACGCATCCAAGTCGGCTCCTCCATGCGAGGCGCGCTCGCCTTGACCCGCTGCGCGCGCGTATGGGCCGCCTCCGACAACCGCGGCTACGTAGTGCCCGACGACGTCAAAAACCTCGCCGTACCCGTGCTCGCGCACCGCATCACCCTCACCGCCGAAGCCACCTTCGCCGGAAATACCCCCGAACAGATGATCGGCCAGATCCTCGAAGACGTGCCGGCCCCAACCCTGGGCGCCAACGCCTGAAACACAATCCACCCCGGCATACGCACCACACAATCCGAAAGGTCAAGGAATGCGGCATTCGCACACAGTGCAGCGCAGACGGACCATCCAACGATCCCTACGCCGCCTCAAACATCGCATCAAGCGACTGGCCACCTCATACGTGTCGCCGCTTGGCTGGGCGGTGGCGGCGCTCGCCGTCGCCTCGCTGGTGGCGTTCGTCCTGCTGGGGTGGCATGAGCTGCTGGCCATGGCGGTGGTGTTCGCGGTCATGCTGGCCGCGGCGGTCATGCTTTCCCTTGGCAACACCTCGTTCCAAGCCACCATCGACGTGTCCAGCAGACACGTCACGGTGTCAGACACGGTGAAAGTCGACGTCTGCGTGGACAATCCGGGCCGCACCCCCACCACGTCGGCGCGCGGCGACCTGCCCATCGGAGACAACCACGAACGGTTCGCCATTCCCATGCTCGCCGCAGGCCAGTCACGCCAGACGACTGTGGAATTCACCGCCGTCAGCCGCGCGGTGCTGCCCATCGGCCCGCTATCCATCCGCAAAGGCGACCCGTTCGGTCTGATCCGCCACGAAAAGAAACTCGTGGACCAGATCAACGTGTTCATCCACCCGCAGACCGTGCTGCTCAACGCCCTGAACGCCGGCATTCCACGCGATCTGGAAGGCCAGCCAAGCGGCGAAATCGTCGACGACGACCTCGACTTCTACGGCCTGCGCGAATACGAGCCCGGCGATGACGTGCGCAACGTGCATTGGCTCAGCTCCGCGAAAACCGGATCGCTTATGATCCGCCAATACGAAGCCACCCGCCGTACCGACACCGCTCTGACCATCAGCGTGAACCCGGATGATTACATCGATTCCCAGGAATTCGAACTGGCCGTATCCGTCCACGCCTCCATCGGCGTGCAATGCCTGCAGCAGAACCGGCCAGTCACCGCGCATGCCGGTTCCACGCACGCCATTCCGCGCAACGCCACGGAATTTTCTCGATGGCTGCAGCGGCATCGACCCCCTGACATCGACGACAATCCCAACCTCGCGCAAACCACTCTCGAACATGCCCCCGACGCATCCTTCTACTTCTTCACCGTCGGCAGGCTCAAAACCATCGACGACATCAAACACATGGTCCTCGCACTCCCCCGCTCCGCAACCTGCGTGGTGCTTCAAGCCGCAACCGGCCAACCGCGCGCCATCAAACGCTACTCCGACTTCACCTTGGCAACCGTGGGAGACCTCAACGACCTCCCCATGATCATGGGGGTGCTGGCATGAGCACCACATTCACCAACACCGGCAATTTCACCGGCAACCTCACCGGCACAGGCACCGGCTCATGGGCGGACTCCACCCACTCCGTCATCTGGATGTCCCGCAGCGGCAAGTCCCCAGCCATGCCCAACCAACCAGCCACACGCCGCGCAATACGCAAGCCTCACGGTCGCCGCCCTGCTGACCATCGCCGCAGCCAGCAACCTCATCGACGTATACGGCTCCGCCCTGTCTTGGACGAGCGCCGCAATCCCCGCCACCATCATCGGCTCGCTCGTGGCGCTTGCCGGTCTCGTTCCCGCGTTGCGCCTGTGGTGGCAGATGCTGTTCATGGCGTGTGCGCAGCTGGTGGTCGGCCCGGTCATCTTCCTGAATGGCACCACCATCGCCCATGTCATTCCCACATTGCGCACGTTGACGCAGGGGTGGATGCGGATGCTCGGCTCGTTCAAATACCTGCTGGCCATCGACCCGCCGACCGGCACCGGCGACGGCTCGCTGCTCGCCGTGTGGACGATCTGCCTGTGGGCCGCGCTGCTGGCCGGTATCTTCGCGGTTGCGGAGGATGGCCGGCTTACGATGGTCGCGGTCGTTCCCGTCGTGGCGAATCTTGCGATCTGCGCGCTGCTTGGCACGTCGAGCGGCTTCTACCGTATGGCGATCGGCACGATTATGGCGGTCGTGCTGGTGGTTTGGGTCAGCGCGCGTTGGAAACTGTTGGAATTGGGCCGTTGGCTCAGTTCCGTAGTCATCGTGCTGCTGGCTTCGGCTGTGGCGATCGGCGGATGCTTGGTGGTCGGGCAAAACCGCACCATTCTGCGCGACCATTATGATCCGCCGCTGAGCCCGTACGATTACACCAGCCCGTTGAGCGGCATGCGTTCGTATATCAAGAACCATAAGGACGATGTGCTGCTGACCGTCGACGATCTGCCGGCCGGTTCCACGGTGCGTTTGGCGGTTATGGACCGTTTCGACGGCAATGTGGAACCTGTCCGATTCCACCATGGCTTCGGATTCCTCCAACTACCATCGTGTGGGCGATTCCATCGCAAACAACGCCGCCGGCAAGCGGTTCACCGCGAAATTCACGGTCGATGACGGTTTGAGCGACTATTGGCTGCCGATGGCCGGCGCGGCTTCCAGCGTGAAGTTCGCCACATCGTCGGACGCCGATTCGTTCTACTACAACACCGACACCATGTCGGCGATCTACCCTTCGCGCACCTCTCCGGGATTGTCCTATACGGAAACCGGCGTCATTCCGCGGACGCCGACGGATAAAGAGATCGCCAAGGCGAATGCTTCCTCCATCAGCCAGCCCAAGGCGGAAGATGTGCCCGATTGCGTGGATAAGCTGGCCACCGCGATGGCGGGCGGCCAGTCCAAGGGCGGCGAGGCCGCGCAGGCTCTTGCCGACAAGCTCAGGGAATCCGGCTGGTTCTCCCATGGTTTTGAATGGCGATTACCGTCCAGGGCCGGTCACGGCAACTATCGCATCGACCAGCTGCTCGCCGGCAGTGCGATGGTCGGGAGACAGCGATCAATACGCTTCCGCGATGGCGCTTATGGCCCGCAGTCTCGGCTTGCCGAGCCGCGTAGTGCTGGGCTTCCTGCCGAAGAACGACGAGGGGCGAGATCAGTGACAGCCGCACCGAGAAGCATGGCAAAACCACCACCACGAAATTCACCGGCAACGATGTGACCGCTTGGGTGGAGATCAAAGCTGGACGGTTACGGATGGGGGTGGCGTTCTACCCGACACCGAAGGAAAACGAAGGTTCCCGACGAGAACCAGAATCTCACTCCGCCCAATCCGCAGACCTTGGTGCGTCAGCCTCCGGTGCCGCTTACCGATCCGCTGCGTGACGACAACCAAGCCAAGGGCAAAACATCGCTTGGCGGCAGCATGGCCGACGAGACGCCGACGAGCCTGTTCTGGCAGCGTTTCGGCAGAATCGTCAGAAAAGTCGCCATCTACGGCAGCCCTCTGTGGACGGTGCTCATCGTCTGCGGCCTGCTGCTCGCCATCAAGGCGATCGCCCTGGCTCGGGCTCGCAGGCATGGCAGCGCATCGCAACGCGTCGCTGCCGGATGGCAGGCGGTCGCGGCGCTTGCCCGGCAAAGCGGCCTGACGTCCAAGGCACCAGAAACGAGCAGGCGCAGGCCATCGCCGAACAGATGGGCTTCGAAGCCGATACACTGCTCGCGCTGGGCAGGGGAGGCTGATTACGCGGCCTTCTCCGGAGTCGATGTCACGCAGGAGCATGCGGAACGCTACTGGCATGACATCGCCGAAGAACGAAAGTTCATGCTCGGCTCGCTGCCGACGTTCCGCAGGTGGCGGGCGAAACTATCGCTTGCGGACGTGTTCCACTTCCGGAAAATCCGTTTGCGGAAAATCGGTGTGAAAGGCGGGACTCATGAACGTCAAACATATTGAGGTCGGTCTGAACAGCAATATCGGCTTGCGTGGAAAGACAACCAGGACAGCGCCTGCGCAAGCCACGGCGTGTATGTGGTGTGCGACGGCATGGGTGGCGGCAAGGGGCGGCAAAGGGCCAGTTCCGGATGTTGCGGAACGGTTCGCGCGTTTGGCCGAACTGCCGACGCGCGATCTTGACGCGATTGACGAAACGCTGATCCTTGCCCAGCAGGAGGTGCTCCGTCTGGGTGAGCAGCTCGGCGGCGTTGCGGGCACTACCATCAGCGGCGTGCTGCTGCCGACGCGTGTCGGCGATGACGCGATATGTTCCGATGAACGGTGTTACATCGTCAATGTGGGCGATTCCCGCACGTACCATATGCGCGCCGACGGCAATGGCGCGTGGCTGGCGGATTCGCTGACGTGCATCACCCGCGACCATTCGGAACGGCAGAACGCCATCGATTCGGGGCAGATGCTGCCCGATGAGGCGAGCCGTTGCATTCCGCGCAACATCATCACGCAATGTGTCGGCGCGCCTGCCGGCATCCAGCCTGACTGGTACGCCGCGCGTGCGGACGGACGGTTCATCATCTGTTCCGATGGGCTGCATGCGCAGATCGGCCGTGAGCAGCTTGCCGAGATCGCGGCGGCGTACGCCGACCCGCAGATGGCCGCGGACATGCTGGTACGCGCCGCGCTGAACGCCGGCGGCCGCGACAACATCACCCGTCATCGTGGTGGATATGCGTTCCGATATGCCGTGCGACGAGGATTGGAACGTCAGCAAGATCGGCGATGACGAGGATATCGACGATGCGCTGGACGGTACGTTGCAAACGTTACGAGTCATTCAATAAGATGGTTACAGACCACGAGACAAGGAGATCATGATGGTCGATTTCGATGCCGCGGTGGCGGCCGCAGGATCCGAACGCCGATCCCGTGTTCCTGGCGAAAATCGCGTACGAGAATCCGGAATTCGGTGCGAATGTCGTTGCCAATCCGCGAGCGTACCCGGGTCTGAAGCGTTGGGTCGCCGAATTCGGCGATGAGCGCGCCCGCCAGCAGCTGGTGGCGATGGGCTGGCCGGTTCCGCAAAATGGCGTGCAGCCGCAGCCGATTGCCGAACCGACGGCCCAGCCAATGGCCGAACCGGTTGCCGAACAGGTCCAGCCGGAACAGCAGTATCAGCCGGCAGTGGCGGAACAGTTCCAGCAGAAGCAGCAGTATCAGCCGGAACAGCCGGTGAACCAGCAATACGGTCAGGACGCTGCCTATGCGGCGTCCAACGAGGCTTCGACCGAGTATGTCGACCCATACATGAATCCCGCCGATTTGTCCGAAGTGGCCGATTATTCATCGAGCCAGCCGCAGAACGAACCGGAACAGCAGTATGCCGAACAGCAGTATGCCGCGGCCCAGGAATCGCCGGCAGACGCGGGGTTCACCGCGGAACTGGCCATGACCACCACCGATCAGATGTTGATGGCCCGTATCGCCAGCGAAGCGCCGGAGCTTCGTCCGTGTCTTGCGCGCAATCCGTACATCTATCCGGAATTGCTTGCCTGGCTTGGCCAGTTGAACGATTCGGCCATCAACGCGGCCATTCGTCTGCGCCAGCAGTGAGCTAACGCCGATTATCAGACCATTTGAAACATAGGGGTTGTCGCGGGAATCTCCGTGACAACCCCCTATCGTCTTACCGCTAACCGTCCGCGCCGACGCTGTCAACACAAATCGTCAACGCAGTCCGTCAGCGTAATCGTGTCTTCACTGACAAACGCCCTCACTGTTTGCGGAATTGGAAGAACTGGTCGCCGATACGCACCGTGCATGGCGCCTCCAGCTGCATCGGCTTGTGTTCCACTTTGGTTTCGACATCGTCTTGGATGATGTACGTGCCGTTGAGCGAACCGTAATCCTCTATCCACAGCGTGCCATCCTGGTCGAAGCTGATCGCCGCATGGTTGCGTGAGATTGTGCGCGTCGGATCCTCCAGCTTGACCGATTTGGCGCCGGCGGGCACTTCGGCCGAAGGCTTGCGACCAAGGAGCACGCCCATATCCACGATCACCTGCTGTCCGGTCTGCTCGTTGTCCAGCACGTACGTGTGCTTCGGCTGCTTCATGGTGAAGGCTTCCGGAAAGCACGGTGCCGTCCCAGTCGATATCGTCCTCGTCCGAAACGGCAGCGTCGCCCTTCGCAACGGAAACATCCTGCATATCGTGGTCGTCCGATTCGTTCTGTGCGGCGAGCCGTTCGCGTGTTTCCAAGGAATCGGCGGCATTGTCGACGGGTTCGGCTGTGGGTTGCGCCATCACCGTGACGTCATCGTCATACCACCCTGGTTCGGGCGGCGGCGGGTAAGGTAGAAAACTCATATTCCCATTGTAGGAAGGTGACGTCCATGCCGTCTGACGATACTCATTCTGCAATACGATGCTCGCATATTCCATCTCAAAATATTATGCTGTAACTCGTCAAAAGAGACGGACACGTCGATGTTTCCCTCCGTGTTCACGGATTCGACATTCAAAAAAAGGAAAAAGGATAAGAAGGACTTTTCTCATGGCGAACACTCCTCCGTATGGTCAACCGCAGAATGGGTAACCGCAGTATAACCAGCCTCCGCAGCCGCAGGCGCCAAACTACAGTCAGCCACAGCCGGGCGGGCCTCAATACGGACAGCCGCAACCCATGCCGTACGGCCAGCCGCAGCAATACGGACAACGATTCATCCTCCGCTTATGACGAGGGCAAGAAGAAGTTGAAGACCTTCAAGCAGGACAGCGACAAGCTGGCTGCCATGAAGGCCGTGAAGAAAGACAAGGACGTCAAGGAGAAGTACGAGACGTTCGAGCAGGACCGTGCGAAATACGAGAGGTACATGAACGATCTGGCCCAGACCATGCCCGCGCTCATGAAGATGACGCATACCTGCACGAAGCTGCCGAAATTCGACTCCGCCGACATGTCTTCGTACTATCGCGATCTTTCCAAGGCGCTCGAAAGCTGTGCCGCCGACGCCGGCGATCTGGCCAAGGTTCCCATCAAGTCCTATGCCGAGTATGGCGCGGATATGCAGGAAAGCGTCAGCAAGAAGAAGGACATTGTGGATCAGATGGCCGATCTGAATCTCAACGATATCGAGTATGGATCCGCCGATTACGAAAAGCTTCAGGATCTTCATTCGAAGATGTCCGACATCGATTCGCCGACCCTAGATCAGTCCGATTTGCAAAAGGCCGCGAAGGAGGCCGATCTCAGCGGTTCGTTGAAGGATCTGGAAACCACGCTTTCGGAGAAGATCAAGTAACGTCAAAAGACGACTGCGAAACCCTCCCCCGCGATTAATCCACACCTCGCAATCCCACGACATATAGATATGGCGAAAGGCGGAACCGACCGGTATGTTCCGCCTTTCGCTATGATTCGTCTGTCGACTATCGTGAGGGAATCTCACAGGGTGTCGCCCAGATCGGTCTGGCCGCCGTTGTCGTCCAGGAAGTCATCCGGTGAAGTCATCGCCCAGCTTCAGGTCGCCGAAGTCGATGTTGGAGAAGTCCACATCGGACAGGTCGGTGTCGCCGGAAGGAGCTGTCGGTGCCTTCGCCGCCCAAACCGAAGTTCGGGTAGATGGTGTCGCGGATGGCCTTGTCGGGCTCGACCACGGCGTTGCGGTAGCGCGCGAGGCCCGTACCGGCCGGGATGAGCTTTACCGATGATGACGTTCTCCTTGAGGCCCTTGAGGGTCGTCGACCTTCTCGGAGAGGGCGGCTTCGGTGAGCACGCGGGTGGTCTCCTGGAAGGAGGCCGCGGACAGCCAGGAATCGGTGGCCAGCGAAGCCTTGGTGATGCCCATCAGCTCCGGACGGCCGGCGGCCGGCTTGCCACCGTTCTTCACGGCTTCCATGTTGGCGGCCTTGAAGCGTGCCTTGTCCACGAGTTCGCCCGGCAGCAGGTCGGTGTCGCCGGAGTCGATCACGGTGATGCGACGCAGCATCTGGTGCACGATGACCTCGATGTGCTTGTCGTGGATATCCACGCCCTGGGAGCGGTACACGGTGTGCACTTCCTCCACGATGTTCACCTGTGCGGCGCGCGGACCGAGGATGCGCAGGATCTTCTTCGGGTCGACGGAGCCTTCGATGAGCTGGGTGCCGGCTTCGACATGGTCGCCGTCCTGACCAGCATCGGCGCACGACGGGTCACCGGGTAGACGATCGGCTCGACGGAGTCGTCGTCCGGCTTCAGGGTGACCTGACGGCCGCGCTCGGTGTCTTCCACCTTGACCACGCCGGCGAACTCCGCGATCGGAGCCTCGCCCTTCGGGGTACGGGCTTCGAAAAGCTCGGTGACACGCGGAAGACCCTGGGTGATATCGGAAGCGGAAGCGACGCCGCCGGAGTGGAAGGAACGCAGCGTCAGCTGGGTACCAGGCTCACCGATGGACTGTGCGGCGACGATACCGACGGTCTCGCCGACATCGACCAGCTTGTTGGTGGCCAGGGACCAGCCGTAGCACTTGGCGCACACGCCACGCTTGGATTCGCAGGTCAGCACGGAACGGGCGCGACCTCTTCCACGCCGTGGGCCACGAGGTCGTTGAGCACGTCCATGGACAGGGCGTCGTCGCGCTTGTACAGCACGGTCTGTCCGTCGGCCGGGTCGATGACGTCGGCCGCGAGCAGACGGGAGTACGGGCCACCGTCGGCGGCCTTGACCAGGTGCAGGTTGCCTTCGGCATCGCGTTCGCCGACCTTCATGGTCAGGCCGCGCTTGAGTGCCGCAGTCCTCCTCGCGCACGATCACGTCCTGGGAGACGTCCACCAGACGACGGGTCAGGTAGCCAGATTCTGCGGTACGCAGTGCGGTATCGGCCAGACCCTTACGCGCACCGTGCTGGGAGATGAAGTACTCCAGCACGGACAGGCCGCTCGCGGTAGTTGGACTTCACAGGACGAGGAATGATCTCGCCCTTCGGGTTAGCCACGAGGCCTCGCATACCTGCGATCTGGTTGATCTGCATCATGTTTCCTCGTGCACCGGACTGCACGATGATGGCCAGGTTGTTCTTGGAATCGAAGTGTTCCTCAACCGCCTCGGAGACCTCGCTGGTGCACTTGGTCCACAGGTCGACCAGTTCCTGACGACGCTCCTCTTCGGTGAGCATACCGATTTCGTAGTTCTCGTTAACCTTGTCGGCTTCGCCTTCGTACTTTTTCGATGTACTCGTCCAGTTCCGGCGGCTGGATAACGTCGGAGAACGCGAAGGACACGCCGGACCACGGTGCGCGGGTGAAGCCCAGATCCTTCAGGGCGTCCAGCGTCGCGGCCACCTGAGCGGTGGAGTAACGGGTCGCGATGTCGTCGACGATCTTGCTCAGACGCTTCTTCGGCGCCTGCTCGTTGACGAACGGGTAGTCGACCGGCAAGGTGCCGTTGAACAGGGATACGGCCGTAGGAGGTGGCGAACAGGACGGAGCCGTCATGGAAACGCTCCTCCTTGACCACGTCCGGCTGCCCGGTTCCGGAGATCGACGACCTTGACCTCGCCCGGCTCCCAGTCCTTCGGCAGCACGAAGTCCTGCGGAAGGCGGATGAGCACCTTGGCCTGCATGTCGATCTCGTGCTTGTCGAGCGCCATTTCGGCGTCTTCCAGCGAGGAGAACACGCGGCCCTGGCCCCTTGGCGCCGTCGATGACGGTGGTCAGGTAGTACAGACCGAGGATCATGTCCTGGCTCGGCATGGTCACGGTGTGGCCGTCTGCCGGCTTCAGGATGTTGTCGGAAGCCATCATCAGCGAGCGGGCCTCGGCCTGGGCTTCGGCGGAGAGCGGCAGGTGGACTGCCATCTGGTCACCATCGAAGTCGGCGTTGAAGGCGGCGCAGGCCAGCGGCGGCAGGTGGATGGCCTTGCCTTCCACCAGGATCGGCTCGAATGCCTGGATACCCAGACGGTGGCAGCGTAGGTGCACGGTTCAGCAGCACCGGATGCTCGGAGATGACCTCTTCGAGCACGCCCCACACTTCGGAGTCGGCGCGGTCCACGAGGCGCTTGGCGCTCTTCATGTTCTGCGCGAAGCCCCTGGTCCACGAGGCGCTTGATGACGAACGGCTTGAACAGCTCGAGGGCCATCGGCTTCGGCAGACCGCACTGGTGCATGCGCAGGGACGGGCCGACCACGATCACGGAACGGCCAGAGTAATCCACACGCTTACCGAGCAGGTTCTGACGGAAACGGCCCTGCTTGCCCTTGAGCATGTCGCTCAGGGACTTGAGCGGACGGTTCGAAGCGCCGGTGACCGGACGGCCACGACGGCCGTTGTCGAACAGGGAGTCGACGGCTTCCTGGAGCATGCGCTTCTCGTTGTTGAGCATGATCTCCGGGGCGCCGAGCTCGATGAGGCGCTTCAGACGGTTGTTACGGTTGATCACACGACGGTAGAGGTCGTTGAGGTCGGAGGTGGCGAAGCGGCCACCGTCGAGCTGGACCATCGGGCGCAGGTCCGGCGGGATGACCGGGATCACGTCGAGCACCATGGCCTCCGGCTTGTTGCCGGTGGTCAGGAAGGCGTTGACGACCTTGAGACGCTTCAGGGCGCGGGCCTTGCGCTGGCCGGTGCCCGTGTCGATCTCTTCGCGCAGCTGCTTGGAGGCTGCCTCGAGGTCGAAGTCCTGCAGACGCTTCTTGATGGCTTCGGCGCCCATGCAGCCTTCGAAGTAATCGCCGTAGCGGTCTTCCATCTCACGCCACAGGTCGACGTCGCCTTCCATGTCTCCCGGCTTCAGGGTCTTGAAGCGGTCGAACACGGCGCTCAGACGCTGGATCTGCTCGTCGTAGCGGGTACGGATGGCGGCCATTTCACGCTCGGCGCTGTTGCGCAGCTTGGCGCGTGCGGAGCCCTTGGCTTCGCCTTCGGCTTCGAGCTCGGCCAAATCGGCTTCGACCTTCTTGGCGCGCTCCTCGATTTCGGCGTTGCGGCGCTTCTCGAGGTTGGCGATCTCGTTGTCGAACTCCTGCTGCAGGTCCGGCAGGTCCTGATGACGCTGCTCTTCGTCCACCTTGGTGACCATGTGGCCGCGAAGTAGATGACCTTCTCGAGGTCCTTCGGCGCGATGTCCAGCAGGTAGCCCAAACGGGACGGCACACCCTTGAAGAACCAGATGTGGGTCACCGGGGCGGCGAGCTCGATGTGGCCCATGCGCTCACGGCGCACGCGGCTGCGGGTCACTTCGACGCCGCATCGCTCGCAGACGATGCCCTTGAAGCGCACGCGCTTGTACTTGCCGCAGGCGCACTCCCAGTCACGGGTCGGGCCGAAGATCTGTTCGCCGAACAGGCCGTCTTTCTCCGGCTTCAGGGTACGGTAGTTGATGGTCTCCGGCTTCTTGACCTCGCCGTAGCTCCAGTTACGGATGTCGTCGGCGGTGGCCAGTCCGATCCTCAGTTTGTCAAATTCGTTGACGTCCAGCACTCTATTGTCCTGTCTATCGATTCTTAATGCTTATCACGTTGTTCGGGGATTGGCCGCGCTGCACGCTGTGCTGCAGCGCGGCCAATCCTTTCAATCACTGGAATTCCGGGCTCCTCGGCAACCTGGTCTTCCTTGGCGGCGGCGTCAGGACGCGCACCGATGTTGAAGCCGAGGTCATCGGAGGAAGTGGACGGATCGTCATCCTCATCCTTCATGTCGATGGCCACGCCTTCGGCGTTGAGCACTTCGACATTCAGGGACAGGGACTGCATTTCCTTAAGCAGCACCTTGAAGGACTCCGGGATGCCTGCCGGCGGCAGGTTCTCGCCCTTCACGATGGCGCCGTAGACGCGCACGCGGCCGTCGACGTCATCGGACTTGGTGGTCATCATTTCGTGCAGTGTGTAGGCGGCACCGTAGGCCTCGAGGGCCCACACCTCCATCTCGCCGAAAGCGCTGGCCACCGAACTGGGCCTCCGAGCGGCTGCTGGGTGATCATGGAGTACGGACCGGTGGAACGAGCATGAATCTTGTCGTCGACCAGGTGGTGCAGCTTCAGCATGTACATGTAGCCAACGGAAATCGGCTTGGTGTACGGCTCACCGGTACGGCCATCGAACAGGGTGGCCTTGCCGTCAGGGCCAACGAGCTTGTTGCCGTCGCGGTCGGAAGGGTGCAGCTGAGCAGGCCCTTGATGGTCTCCGGACGGACGCCGTCGAACACCGGGGTTGCGACCGGGGTGCCCGGAGCGCCCTTTTCGGCGCCCTGCGGCACGTACTTCTTCCAAGCGGCCTCGGCATCCGGATCCAAGGAGATGTCCCAGCCGGCGTGAGCAATCCAGCCGAGGTGCAGTTCCAGCACCTGGCCAAGGTTCATTCGGGAAGGCACACCCAGCGGGTTCAGCATGATATCCACCGGAGTACCGTCAGCCAGGAACGGCATGTCCTCTTCCGGCAGGATGCGGGAGATGCAACCCTTGTTGCCGTGGCGGCCGGAGAGCTTGTCGCCCTGGGTGATCTTATGGTGCTGTGCGATGTAGACGCGAATCATCTGGTTCACGCCGTTCGGCAGTTCGTCGCCGTCTTCCTCGGCGTCTTCGCGGGTGATTTCCTTGACCGCGATGACGGTGCCGGTCTCGCCGTGAGGCACGCGCAGCGAGGTGTCACGCACCTCGCGGCTCTTCTCACCGAAGATGGCGCGCAGCAGACGCTCTTCCGGAGTCAGCTCGGTCTCGCCCTTCGGGGTGACCTTGCCGACCAAAATGTCGCCGGCTTCGACTTCGGCGCCGATGCGGATGATGCCACGCTCGTCGAGGTTGGCCACCGCGTCCTCGCCGACGTTCGGCAGGTCGCGGGTGATCTCTTCGGCACCCAGCTTGGTTTCGCGGGCGTCGATCTCGTACTCCTCGATGTGGATGGAGCTCAGGGTGTCGTCCTGCACGAGGCGCTGGGAGATGATCACAGCATCCTCGTAGTTGTAGCCAAATTCCACGGCATGAAGGCGATGAGCAGGTTCTTGCCCAGTGCCATCTCCCCTTCTGGGTTGCCGGACCATCGGCCAGCACGGTGCCCGGCTTCCACGCGTTCGCCGTCGTGGATGAGCGGGACCTGTTGTAGCAGGTGGTCTGGTTGGAGCGCTGGAACTTGGCCAGCTTGTAAGAGCTGGTGGTGCCATCGTCGTTCATGGTACGGATGATGTCGGCGGACACGTAGGTCACCACGCCCGGCTTCTCGGCCAGGATGACGTCGCCGGAATCGACGGCGGCGCGCCATTCGGCGCCGGTGCCCACGAGCGGACGCTCGGATTCGATCAGCGGCACGGCCTGACGCTGCATGTTGGTGCCCATCAGCGCGCGGTGTGCCTCATCGTGCTCGAGGAACGGAATCAGGGAGGCGCAACGGAAATCATCTGACGAGGCGAGACGTCCATATAGTACTGGACGTCCTCGACCGGCACCTCTGACCGGGTCGCCGAAGATGCCCGTCCGGTTCTTCGCCGACGGCAGCGGCTTGGCCTGCTGAAGGAACGAAGTTGCCGTTCTCGTCGAAGTGCCCGAACTACGCGCGTTTCTGGGCGAACGTGCTCGTTAGCCTGGGCGATGGTGTAGTTCTCCTCTTCATCGGCGACGATCGGTGACGTTGGCCGTCTGACGACCGACGGTACGGGGTCTCAATGAAGCCGAACGGCGTTGACGCGGCCGAAGGTTGCCAGGGAGCCGATCAGGCCGATGTTCGGGCCTTCAGGCGATTCTCATCGGGCACATGCGGCTGTAGTGGGACGTTATGAACGTCTCGAACTTCGGAAGCCCGCGCGCTCACGAGACAGACCGCCAGGGGCCCAGAGCGGACAGACGACGCTTGTTGGTAACGCCTGCGAGCGAGTTGTTCTGGTCCATGAACTGGGACAGCTGGGAAGTGCCGAAGAACTCCTTGATGGTGGCGACCGGACGGATGTTGATCAGGGACTGCGGGGTGATGGCCTCCGGATCCTGCATGCTCATACGCTCGCGGACACGCGCTCCATGCGGGAAAGGCCGATGCGGAACTGGTTCTGGATCAGCTCGCCAACCGTGCGGATACGACGGTTGCCGAAGTGGTCGATGTCGGTCACGTACCGCCTTCGGCGCCATCATGGAGACCCACGATGTAGCGCATGGTTGCGACGATGTCGTCGACGGTCAGCGGAGGAGTCGCTCAGGATCGAACTCAAGCTTGTTGATCTTGTAGCGGCCGACCTTCGCCAGGTCGTAGCGCTGCGCGTTGAAGAACAGGTTCCCTGAGCAGGCGTGCGCGCGGAATCTACGGTGGGGGCTCGCCCGGGCGCAGGCGGCGGTACAGCTCTATGAAGAGACTCTTCCTGGTAGTGGCAGGGTCGCGGTCGAGGGGTGCGGATCACCATCTCGGAATCGCCGAGGGATCGATGATCTTTCAATGCGGGTTTCAGCAATGCCGAAAGGGGCGCAGAAGCAGCATCGTGGCGCTCTGCTTGCGCTTGCGGTCGATGGGAGACCATGAAGAATATCGCGCTTGTCGGTTCTCAACTCGAGCAAGCACCGCAGGAGCCGGGATGATCTGAGCCTTGTAGATCTGGTTGTCCGATGTTTTGTCATCTCGGGGCTGAAGTACACCCCGGGGAACGGACGAGCTGCAGAGACGACAACACGCTCGGTGCCGTTGATGATGAAGGTGCCCTGATCGGTCATCATGGGGGGAAGTCGCCCATAAAAGAACGAAACTGCTCCTTGATCTGCCAGCCGGTCTCCTTGTTGGTGAGACAGCGACGTCGGTCAGAAGCGGAGCCTGATAAGGTCATATCTTCTCGCGGCACTCCTCGACGGTGTGCGCGGGGTCAAACTGATGCTCGCCGAAGGTAACCTCGAGAACATGGTTCTGGCTCTGGATGGGGCTGGATTCATGAACGCCTCACGAAGACCCTCGTCCTTAAAACGCTCAAAGGATTCCCGCTTTGAACAGAATAAGGTTGGGGAGCTCCATGGCCTCCGGGATTTTCCCGAAGCGACGCGCGCTTGCGCTCGGTGGCGGTGTATGCGTAGGTCACCGGGGTTTTCACTCCCCCTTCACGGAAATGCTCGGTGGGTTGGCGAGGCATAGCTTCGCCATTATCGCAACCTAATAGTTTATCAGGTACCGACCGTTGGGCAAGAAAAAGCCTTGACGCGATTGAGTTTTTGGAGTAGCAAAGTTTTCGGCAGAAAAACACGCAGGTAGATGTATGTGTATCGAACACCTGTTCATATATTTTCATGTGAACAGGAGTCGACAATCAAAGCTCTGCTAAAAAACGGGCGCGAACCGAGGTCCGCGCCCGTAAATAATCGAAAGCTTATTGCGCATCAAGCCGCCGCGCTCGTCGATGGCGTCCCAGAAGGCATGGCGGCAAAGCGAGTCGCTGCAGCCATGAGGGCGGTGGCCATCAACCAGAAGAGACGTGCCGGTGTCGTAGCCACGACAGCGGGTCGTGACGACGGCGTACATGGCCTCGCGGTCGAGCAGGCCGCGCATGGCGTCGGTGAGCGGATCTCGCCGCCCGCCTTGCCGGCCTGCTGATCTGCCAGCAAGTCCATGACCAGCAGGCTCAGCAGGTAACGACCACGGCTGATAATACAGGTTGGACAGGCCGCCTCGGGAGCGGAGCTTCTCGAGCCAAAGGCGCCGCCGTGCGCCAGACAGCGCCCGGCTCGGCATGGCGGCGCCCTCCGGCGCCCTCCGGAGGCGAACCGACGCGCTCACCGGCGATAACGCCGTGGCGGCTGACTTCCTCGGGCGAGCAAGCAGCGACGGCGATAACCAGCTTTCACAAATCGCTTGGAAACAGCGAGCATCTTGTATCGCAGATGTCGCGAGTTGGGGTACAACGTAGTCGCCCGAAGAACCCGAGGAAGTTCTCCCCTGCCACGGCGTCGGCAGCGAGAGCGAATGTAGCATGGCGCGGAGGCCACTCGAGCCATGACTGACGCAGGTGGCAGCATACCGCCGCGTGGGCATCGGCATCGGCAGGCGTTCTTACCGCGCTTTCGCGCAGCAGGTTTCTCGAAGCGAGCAGACGTCGGGCTGGAAAAGATAGTTCGGCAGCTTGGCTGGGCTTGCCGCGGCGAGGGTAACGATGATGGCGTCGTCGACCTCCTCGGGTTCGAGTGCCTCCTCGACATTACTGGATGACCGGCTTGTCGAGCACCAAAAGAGCGTGCGGTTGAACAAAGATCGCGGGCGCACATGCGCCCTGTGCGTGCGGCGGCCTGGTGTGAATTGACATCTTTAAGCTGGAACATAGTGCTACAAGGCAGGAGGCAATTCTTCAAGGTCGGCTTTTGCAAATTGTGCTCGAATGGTGCAATTTTGTGCTTAACGGCAGGCGCCCGATACGACGCAAATTGCAGAGGCATGGTTGGTTTGAGCAACCGATGTTTGAGGGACCGAAAACAAAAAGACGGGGCTTTCTGTGCCGTCTGCAAAAGCTCAGCAGCAATAC
>VOFK01001214.1_pt1 | contig 41720 bp, 56 predicted proteins | sample 5384121 | NCBI WGS metagenome assembly VOFK01 (sample SAMN12384730, study PRJNA508395) | human gut metagenome | isolation source: healthy gut J | host: Homo sapiens | reverse complement strand
CAGCAATGGTGACTCAACGCTCGAAGGCGCCGTGTACGACCTGTATGCCGCCGAGGACATTATCGAACGGCGTTTCCGGCATTGTCGATTACTCCAAATCACCGATGCCAGCGGCACCCCCATCTGGCATACCACCGTGCCCACCAACGGCGCATGGAAATCCGATTATCTCCCCGGTACTGAAAAAACCGCCTCGTTGCCTCTGCCGCCATCAAGGACGGCAAGCGGCGTTTTCTAATCTCTGGGTCGTTACTACCTTGTGGGCGCGCCACCGGCATCGTGATTCCCGTGGTTCAACGGGCAGTATCTTTCCGGCAGAAGTATCCCTGCTCAACAAAAAGCTGGAGCCTACCGGCAGCTATGCCGCCCTCGCCAGCAATGGCACAGGAAAATACATCATTCATGTCTACCGCAACCAATATTCTGCTGTTGTGCCGAGAGTCGCGCTTAGACGGCAGCAAGACCATGACGGCTACTACCCGTCGCTTTGCGAAAGGCTATCTCTGTGATGAAGTCAACCACTATCAATCCCCTTTACTTATGCAGATGAATCCACTTATGTTGTCCGCATGCTGAAGCGATCAGACGCAGGACGAAGTACCTGAAACCGGGTTCAGTCTGCAAAAGCTGGTGTCCACCACCGGTCGCCCCTCCCCTGCCATTAAGCTGGGCGGTGCCGGGTTCAAAAGTGTACCCGTGTATCGCTGCTGAGCAAGGCGAACCAGTTCACCAAAAATGCCGATGGCGGCGCTACGATGCCGCCAGCATTCTGGAAGCCTTCCAACCAGCCGATCAGGACGCGCTGGGGTGATTTTTTCGAAGAACAGGCTGTTGCCACATTTGCGAGCGACACCACTCTGTTACCGCTATAATGCCACCTTGACCGCAGACAGCGATTTTGCCAACGGCAGGGGGCCTTGGCTGGGTTCCGACTACAACAACTCGCAGGAATACCGCCTGTCCAAATCTTTACAACGAAAGGCATCCCTGCGTGTTAGGGGCTCCCCAACGGCCAGTACATCGTCGTGGAAACCACCGTACCGAAAGATGTTTTCAGGCTGAACCGTTCCTTGTCACTGTCAATGCGTCCAGCCTCGCAGAGCAAGCTTTTACTGTGCCTGCCGGCAGCATCGCCAACGCCCAGCGGCAGCTACATAACCTGGCATTCTGGAAGAGCAGGAGGGCTACTTGCAGTTGTCAAAATCCGACATTGAGACGGCAAGCCTGTCAAAATTAAGCCGACACTGCGTTCAACATTACTATTTGCCGAGGACGGCCATGAAACCCCTTTGTGGAAATGAACGACCTTTCAAAATCCGGCAATGCCTGGGCAAAGACCAGCACTTTTATACCACTCCAACGGCGAAATGAAACCCCGGAGAAAAAACTGCCGCTGGGCAAGTACCGCATCGTTGAGGTCGAAGGCCCGCATGGGTATTTCAACGACCGCCAGTACAATGTTGTGTTTGAGCTGACATCGGACCGTGTGTATCAGGTCAGCGGCGGCAGCGCCGACGGCATGGATGACTATGTCATCACTGAGAACTACTATAACCACGAGACTTTGGGGCAAATCAAGATCCGCAAAATCGGCAACGTGCTGACCGGGTATGAGAGAACGGGCAGTTCGTGTACGAGACGGATAACCTTGCCAATGCCACCTATGAGATCCACGCGCAGGGGGCGACATTCCCACGCCGGACAATCAAAGGTACACTCTGGTACGCAGACGGCGACCTTGTCGCCACCGTTACCACTGCCGAAGATGGACAGGTGGACGAAGTCCGGTTCAGCCCCACGCGAACCACTGCAACCTACGATTTTCTGAAAGTGACCCACGATGGCACCAAGGGCGAAGTCACCATCACGCTGCCGCTGGGTACCTATACGATTTCCGAGGTGCAGGCCCCCTACGGCTTTGTTCACACCGACCATACCTACACGGTGGTGCTGGACTGGGATAACCAGTATAACGACCTCGTTCTTTGCAAAAAGCATCATCGACCACACGCAGGACGGTGATGTTGTGTACGACTACTCTATTATAAATGTAGGCAACGCCAGCGCCGAGCAGATTGAGAAGCAGGTCCTTGTCTTTGAGAACGCCCGTGTGCTGCCGGTCGTTGAGGAGGGCAAAGTCGGTGTCGGGCTGTATAAGATAGACCCGCGACACCTGCGATTTGCCCGATGAAGCGCCCTCCTATGCAGACGGCTGTAAGACCCGCACCTCCCTTTTGAACGGCGGCAGCAACCGCGCCGACATCCCGGCTGATGCCAAGATGGTCGCGGGCGCCGTCTATGAGCTGTACACCGCAGACGACATTTACAGTATTTCCGGCGAGCTGCTGGCAACCGCTGATACGCTGCTGGGTACCGCCACCACCGATGAAAACGGCCTTGCCTTACTTTGACGTAGATGTTCCCCCTGCGCGGCGAACATTACGGCAGCAGCGATGCCACGACTGGACGACAAACAGTGGCCGCTACTACCTGCGCGAGATCAGTGTGCCGGACGGCTACCTGATTGAGCAGAGCGTAATTCCGGTGGAGTTCACCTACGAGAACCAGTTCATCGCGTGGCAGATCGTTGACTGCCTGCACTCCGACAAGCAGACCACCGTGGAGATCGACAAGCGTGCCTTCACGGCTGATTTCGATGGCACCTTTGCCCTGCCCGGTGCAACCTTGACCGTGACCGATTGAACGGCAATATGGTGGATACTTGGGAGAGCGGTGACACGGTCCATGTGATTCGCGGGCTGCATCTTTCCCACGCCTTTGCCGGGAACCGCGATACCACCCAAAATCTATACCCCTGACCGAAACCCGCCCGGCAGACGGCTATACCACCGCCCGCTCGATTCAGTTCCGCTTGGAGCAGGCCACGGACGATAATGCCTACTTGCAGGAAACGGCGGTCTGGGTTCTGCATGAATCCGAAGATACAGCATACCAGTCTGGCAGCATTATCTCCCCCACCGCGTTTTCCGACGATACCGTGGCTACGATTTCCGCCAAGCTGCGCGCTTTCTGGGATAAGCTGCTGGGCAAGAATCCCGATGCGAGACGGCGTAGTCATTGCCAACTGGTACTGCGTGAACGGCACGCTGGTGGTGAATTTCACCGATGCCGCCAACGACCGCGCGATTGCCAAATGCCTGCGGGAGAGTGACTTCTCCGACCTGACGTTTGACAAGGCCTATCTGAACGGCGCGGCGGCTCCCGCGTTCTTTGCCGATAAGCAGGTTGCAGAAAAGCCCGCCGATGCCGAAATCACCTACTCTGCAAGCTGGATTCTGCTGAAGGATTCCGATGGGTTCAGCCAGACCGTTACAATGCTGGATGCGCCGACCCGCGTAAAAATCAGCAAAGCCGATATTACGACCCACGAAGAAATCCCCGGTGCCACGCTGCGTGTGCTGGATAAAGACGGCAATGTTGTGGACGAATGGGTGTCCGAAGATACGCCGCACTACATGGAGGCTGTGCTGGTTGCGGGCGAAACCTACACACTGGAGGAAACGCTCGTACCCGATAATTCCGGGTATGTGCCTGCCAATGCCATTCAGTTCACAGTCGAGGATAACGGCAAGGTCCAGCACGTTATCATGCAGGGACGACTACACGAAAGTGCAGATTTCCAAGACCGACATTGCCACCGGCAAGGAAATCAGCGGCGCAAAGCTGAAAATCACGGATGCAGACGGCAAAACCGTTGCTGAATGGGTTACAGACGGCACACCGCACTATATGGAGCGCATCCCGATGGGAACTTACACCCCTGACCGAAACGGTGGCTCCCCATCGAGCAGGGCTATGTCCGCGCCGAGAGCGTTACCTTTGAGGTTGGTCCTACCGAGAATATTCAGCGTGTGGAGATGAAAGACGATTTTACCAAGGTCGAAATCTTCAAGGATGACATGACAGATGGTCACGAGCTGCCCGGTGCAAAACTGAAAATCACCGATGCCAGCGGCAACACCATTGCCGAGTGGGAAACCAACGGCCAGCCCCACCGCATCGAGCGCCTGAAGCCCGGCGACTATACGCTGACCGAAACTGCCGCCCCGGCCGGGTATCTGCTCAGCGAAGAGGTTCACTTCACCGTGCAGGAGACCGGAGAGATTCAGAAAGTCACGATGTATGATGCCCCGGCGCACGCGCTGATCCTCACGAAACGTGATATTGCCACCAATGCAAAGCTGACAGATGCCCGCTTAACGATCCGCGATGCCTACGGCACGACCATTGACCGCTGGACGACCACGGACGGCGACCATGCTATCCGCGTACTGCCGGAACGTTCTGCCGCCAAAGACCCGCACAAAAAATCTGTTGCTTTTGTCCGATGACACCAGCGAACACGTCTACACGATGGTGGAAGAACTGGCCCCGGACGGCTATCTGGTTGCCGAGAGTATCACGTTCAAAGTCATGCAGATGAACGATGCCCTTGTTGTTCATCTGGCAGGACGGCGGTTGGCAGAAATCTTCCGAAGGGTATCTTGCCATGTATGATGAGCGCACCGACACACCCGTTCCCCTTATGAAAAAACTTTCCCGCAGACCGGCAATATTTTATAAAAACTGTGCCGAGTTGTTACGCTGCGCACAATTTGAGATTGGAGTGATATTTTGTCCGTTTCCTGTTTTACTTCCACCAATTCGCATCTCTGCAAAGTTCCTGCGCACCACAGGCCGCGACTGGCGCAACACCATCTATATCGAGTGCGGCGACTGCCAGCGCGCTGTGAGCCGCGGCTGTAAAAATCTGCTCTGTGCCTTTGACACAGCCGGCGCGCCGGTGATTGTTCCGGTTCATGATGTGGAATACCTGTTCAGCACCACTGTGGACAAGTCCGGAATGCCGCGCCATCCTCACGAAAAAAGCCAACTTCTGTGAGCTGTACAAAGGCTGGATCGACGAGCCTATTCGTAACCCTCACGCCTGCCCGTTGAATGATTTGTACGTCAACTGGGAGGCCCCAGACCCTGCGCAGCGAGGATTTTTCTGAATCGGTAAACAGGCGCCAAATAACAACAATCCCCAAGGTGCCGCCTTGGGGATTGCTGCTTATTATACTCACTATATGTGTCAGCCTCTAAAATCGGCCAAAGCACTGGCTATCAAATCTATTGGCGGCGAAGATATAGATGGCTCTTCTTTCTGCGAATTCCGAGTGCGTCCCATGGTCTGCTTTTCTAAGTATTCCTGCACGATTTGCTCAATCAAGGCGCGGTCCGTCTGCTGAAAAGACTTCGCATCTGCCTTTTTCATAGCATAGAATTGCATCGGCAAAGATACTGTGCTTTGCCCCTGTCACGGTGCCGTTCCAAGTATTCTACGGCACGCACATGGTCTGGATTTTCCATGTCGAAGCGAACCGTAAAGCGCCCCCGGTCCTTTTTCAGCTTCATGGTTCATCACTCCCCTGTCACGGTGCAGCGGTAAAAAGATACTCAAAGCCCTTGGCATTGGCATTCACGTCCTCCACAAAGACGGGGTGTGCCACCTTTCCGGATGTTTCGATTTGCCGCCGCAGCAGGCGAGGCACCGCCGCCTACGAAAATCACTCGTCCCGTGCGCAGGTCAAGCTGACGCTCGCGCAATGCCCCAGCATATCATTGACAAACTCCTGCGCCTGATATTCCACCAGCGCGGCGACTTCTTCCCCGTAACTGCTTCCCTGCCTGCAAAGAGAATAGCATCCACATCCGTTTCCTCCAGCAGAACATCCAAGTCCGAGCTCGCCTTGGAGCGGATACGGTTGTACAGCAGGATCACGCCATTTTCCAGCGAGTCACAGGTAGACAGGTCGGCGTGGCCGTTCTTCAGCATCAGATAGTCCGCTGTAAAGCCTCCCACGTCCAGAATCAGCGCGCGCGGCACGGTTTGCCAGCTCGCCCAACATCATGGCCGCCGCTGCAAACGCCTGCGGATAGCACTGCACATCGCGGATCAGGATGCTGTACAGCTTGTCACGGTAGGAGAAGTAGATGGGTTCCTTGCGTTTGAAGTAACGCACGAATGCCTTGTTCTGTGTGCCGAAATGTGCGGGCGGCAGTCCGATGGCAAGGTCAATGGGCATCAGCCCGGAAGTATAAGCGTTCTGTGCTTCGATTTCCTCCGCAATGGCAAATAGCGACAGGATAAAGAACCGCTCGTCTGTGGTTTTGTCCTTCTGGTACGGGATACGCTGCGCTGACAGCGTATAGTAACTGCCGCCGTATTTCAGTATATCCCTGCCGTAAGGTCTGGTTTTGCTTTTTGTACACCGGAAACAATAGCGTTTCCGTGGACGGTTTTGACCTGTTTGTTGCCGTGGTCAATAGCAATAAGCATAACATCAACTCCCTTCGATGCTTATATTTACCTTATACGTTTTGAATACGTCATTTCCCAACAAATTTACGCATTATTTTTTCTTATACGCAATAATACGCATTATTTATTTGTTTGCATTTCCCCGGCGGGTGCGCTATAATGGGCAAAGTAAGTAAAAACACAGGAGTCCGCCATGAACAAAACGCTTGAAATCAGTGCTATGCAGTATGATTTTCATATATTGACTAATACTAACCAAAAAGTAGCGCTCAATTTTCGCAACGGCACCTGCTACGCTTATTTTGAGGTGAAGTTTGGAAAATATCTATCTTGAAATCGGCAAACGCATCCGGCAACAGCGAAAAGCCCACGGCCTGACGCGAGAAGAGTTCGCAGAAAATTTAAGTACAACCATGCAATATATCAGTCGTTTGGAACGGGCAAAAAACAGGGTATCAATCGAATATCTGTACAGAATCGCCGATGCATTGGACTGTTCAATTTACACCCTGCTGCCAGCCACGCAGTTACCCCAAAGAAAATTCTTTTCGGAGGAGCTGATGTATCAACTGGATCACTGTTCGCTCAAGCAAAAAGCAGTTCATTGCCAATTATGTCACTTGGTTCTTGCAGCAGGACATCGGCGGGGAAAGCGACACATAAAACAGGAGCAACTTATATGCTTTGGATGTATATGGCGATGCTGGAAACAGCGGAACAGAAAGATAAAATCGCCTATATTTATGAAAACTATGCAGGGATGATGTACCATGTAGCCATCGGTGTGGTGGGAGAACACTATTTGGCGGAGGACGCCGTACATGAAACCTTTTTGCGTCTGATACGGATAATAGATGAAGTGGAAATCGATGACGCAAAGAAGCTCAAACGTTTTCTTGTACTGTTAACACACAGCAAAGCGGTGGACGCCGTGCGCAAACTGAACAAGATGAAGCCAACGAGCGATGATGAGCTTGCGAATCATCCCACAACCGAAATGGCCCCGAGGACGTTGCGCTGAACGCAATCGCTTTTTAGGAGCTGGTTGCTTTTGTGAAACAGATGGATGACAAGTACAGAGACCCTTTGGTTTGCGCATGATGGGATACTCCATCCAGGAAATTGCCGAAATTTTGGAAATCACGCCGCAGAATGCAAAAAGTACGGCTTCACCGGGCAAGGCAGATGATTCTGAAAGAAATGGAGGCACAAGATGAATCAGCAGGAAAACCGTGAAATCCGTATCTCGCCAGATGCCTTGATTGCACTTGTAGTGGCTGAGGCTGAAGATCGGGAGCTATCCGCCATGCCGAGTCTGGAAGAGATGAACGCGGCCTTCCATCCTTCGGAAGAATTTCAGAAAGAAGATGGACAGGCTGCTCAAGCAGGCCAAACGGAAACAGGAACGTAAAAAGGTGCCTGGCGCGCTACAAAGCGGCTGTTCGTGGTGGTGGCCACGACGGTCGTGTGACGGCGTTTGCTTGCATACTGATGCCTGTGCAGGCTGTGCAGGAGGCGGTGGTATCCACCGTGCTGAATTGGCGGGATCAGTTTGTGGAGATCCTCTATTCCAAGGAAGATGATCCAAATGCAGTGATTCTGCTCCAAAATGTTGAATTGACCTATTTGCCGGACGGGTTTACAGAGACGCCTTCTAATAGAACATCAAACACCAGTTTTTTGGAATGAGTATCAATCAGAAAACGGCGAATGGTTAACAGTACGGATATTGCCCATACAAGATAAACAATCAACTTTTTGTTGATGCCGAATATACCCATTATTATCAGATTTCTTTTGATGGAATCGACGCTGTTTTGGGTTCCACTATAGACGGGAGTAATGTATTAGTATGGCAGAATGATGGCTTAACCTATCAAGTGAGTTCCAGTTGTGACTTATCCGAGATAATCAGTGTCGCTGAAGGGATAAAGTTGGATAGTTCATCAAATGGATGACAGCAAGATAAATTTCAAAAATGTTATTTATGGGTGTAACCTTTTTCATTTTCATACGAATAGAAGGTATGAGGTTTCCATACAAAAAGAGGTGTACATATCATGAAAAAAGTTTTTGCGCAGTCTGCTTGCTATAACTCTTCTGCTTGGTATTGTCAGCACAACGGCTCTTGCTGCGGAGCCCCGTTGGCGGAATGTAGCATCCATCAGCCCCTAGTATGTCGGCGTATGATGGAAGCTATACAAGTGCTATTATTGCTTTGGAGGGTACAACAAAAAATAGAATGTACGCTTACACTATATGAAAAGGGCTTTTTCGGAAACTATACGCAGGTATCTCAGGTCAGTGAGACTTACAACGGTCCTCGCCATGAGTTTGTCGGTTATTATGCCATTAAATCCGGGACAACGTACAAACTAAACACCACCGCCAAAGTCACCCGAAAACGGTGTAACCGAAACCGTTTCAACCGACTTTGAAAAGCGCTGCTGACCCCAGCGTCCGCCCGCTCCCTTAAACCTTCCACAATCCAAACACGGGAACCTCTAAAATACAGCCGGGATGGCCTGCCAAACCTTCCTGGCTGTAGTCGAAATATGAAACCACATCCCCAAAGCATACGTACGAATATATAGTATACGCATTTATATCTCTTGTATGGAGGATGTGGATATGCTTGCCTTTTTATGTCGCCATTCTCGACACTGAGGAGCAGAAGGATAAATTCACCGAAATTTACACCACCTACTACGGGATGATGTACCAGGTGGCGCGCGCCATCACCCATGATGATAAACTTGCCGAGGATGCGCTGCACGAGACCTGCCTCGAGCTGATCGAGAAGATCGATTCCATCCGCACGGACAACGCCAAACAGCTCGCCTATTACCTGCGCATGGTCACACGGAATCGCACCATCGACTTCATGCGCAAGTGGGATCGCCGAAAGTGCGTTATCTTATGACGCGGTGGATGTGGAACCAGCATCCCTACATGAAGATGCTGCGGATGTCGTATTAACCAAAAATGCGGTTGGAAACAACGTTGAAAAGCCTCGATGAGATGCCACCCGTTTACCGCACCGCCTTGATTTTGCGTGTGCAGGGGTATTCCATCAAGGAGATTGCGCACATAACAAATAGCAGCGCCGCGGCCGTCAAAACCCGCATTCATCGGGCCAGGCAGCTCCTTTTGCAGAATTCTCAGAATGACCCATAATACTAACTCATAATACCGCACAAACGACTTTACAAACCGAGCTGACACAAGGTAAAATGGAAAAACAGCACCTCGCTTGTCCGGCACAGCGCGGCAGCGCTGTTTGCGGTGCTGTTTGGCATTCCAGCCAGGGGGAAATCATCGTATGCTCAGAATTGCCATATGTGATGACAGCCAGTTGTGGCTTCAAAAAATTGAGACATTGACAAGGGGTTACTTGAAAAAGATTAATGTCAAATACAGACTCGATCTTTATCAATCGGGCGAAAAGCTGCTGAAAAGCATCACCTCACCGTATGACATCGCGTTATTGGACGTCGATCTGCATAGCACGAACGGCATTGAAGTCGCCTCGCAGCTGCGAGCTACCAATCCACAAATCGTGCTGATCTTTGTCTCGGAGTATGTGGGTATGCTCCGTTCGGTTATGAGGTGGACGCGATTCGGTATCTGCTCAAAAACCACCTGGAGCAGGCTTTTGACCGGGTGATGAGCGAGGCCGTCAAGAAGGTGCGGGAAAAACACCTGCGGTATGCCATTGTCACCGGCGCAGGCAATGTGATGGTCAAGTTTGAGGACATTCTCTATGTCGAGGGACAGAAGCGCAAGGTAACGTACCACCTTCAAAACAACAACCGAGCTTCGTATGATTGCAATGAATCGCTCGGTGATGTGGAAGCACGGCTCGGCACTCAGGGGCTTTTTGCGAACGTACCGGGCGATCCTGGTCAACATGCGGCATATCTGCTTTCTCAACCGAACCCATCTGACTTTGACCGATGGCACGGACCTCCCCGGTCAGCAAACAGAACAGCAACGAAATTATGCAGACATACAACTTATGGGTGGGCGCTTTATGATCGAACAAATATCCTTACTGACCGTGGATTTGATTGGACATATTTCCTGCCTGCTGTTGTGTACCGCGTTGTTCCGACGGACCTGCGCAAAGCGGCAGTTGGTGTTGGCATTCCTGGGAACATTGGCCGCAGGCTATCTCATCACCGTGGTGCCCGTTATCAGGGGAATTCCCGATCAAGGCGATTCTGCTAGTCATGGTGTTCACCGTCTTTTGCCATGCTTGCTATGAGGGCAAGATTCTGACGCAATGCTTGTGTGCAGTTTTCAGCTATGTCATTATGCTGGCCCTGGATACGGCAGCCATCTTTCTGTTCTGCAACTGGGTGGGGATGCCGCGAGAGCAGATATTTGCTGACCCGCAGCTTTATATGATTTGTGCATTGTTCTCTTATATTGTTATCTTTGTGGTTTCTTTTGCCATTTGGCGATTTGCGCAGTCATGGACAAAAATTGAGAAAATTTCAGTATCCGGCTTTTTTGGCTATGCTGGTTTTTCCGCTGGTGTCACTAGGAACCATAACATTTCTTTTTCCAGGTAACGGCCAAAGACCACAGCGTCAGTCACTGGGCCATCGTAAACGCACTGGGATTGGTGGCCGCCAACGCTGTTTTGATGGGCCTGCTGCACCACATTGAGCAGGAAGCCGAGGAGCGAAAGCAAAACGTGGCACTCCAACACCAGTTCGAAACTCAATTGGAAAAAACGCAGGTTTTGCTGGAGGCCCAAACCGCCCAACGTAAGCAGACCCACGATTTCAAACACCATCTCTCGGTTCTCGGCGGTTTGCTGCAGGAGGAAAATTTGGCGGCCGCCAGGCAGTACCTGGCGGAAATCTCCGAGACAGGTCAATTGGATGCGTTGGCTGTCCATTCCAACAACCCGGTGGTGGACGCCATTTTGAACCAAAAGTATGCGCAGGCCTGTGAACTGGGGATTCAAGTGGATTTTGCCATCAACGATCTTGCCGAGTTCCCGCTTTCCAACAAAGAGACGGTAGTGGTACTTTCCAACCTGCTGGATAACGCAATCGAGGCGTGCAAGACGCAGAAGGGAACACGATTGATTCGCGTCAAGATTCAGTGTTCGGAGGAGAAAACCATTCTTTCCGTGATGAATACCATTGACAAAGCGCCCGTAATGGAAAATGGGTTGCCTGTAACGACCAAGGCCGATCCACTTGCGCATGGATATGGACTGCAAAACATCGTCTCCATTTTGGCAGATCATGGCGCCTGTCCGGCCATTCTGTGCCAGGACGGCTGGTTCCAGTTCTCCACGGTACTGTTTCATCAGACTATTTCGCCTGCGCCGGAGCACGATCAAATTACACAAAAATCCCTTTGATTTTTCTACGCATGTCATTTCGGGACATATTTTGAACGTTTCGGGACATATTCCTTGCCAACTCGCAAACAGGATGCTATTTTTAAAGCCAAAGAGGTGAAGCGGTTATGCTCCATCCGGCTCAGAAAATAGCATCCTTTTTTGTGGCCAAAAAACTGATCCCGGCGCAGGACTACGAGTGGGCTGTGTACGGATTACAACGCCGGTTGCTGGCGGCAGTCTTTTATCCGATTTTGTTTTTGATCGGTCTCCTGGTCTCGGATGTATATTCCACCGTTCTGTTCTTTGTTGTCTTTACCAGCCTGCGGCACCGCGTCGGCGGTCACCATGCGGGCTCGGCTATACGGTGCCTGATAAATTCTTCGCTGATCGTTCTGTGCGGTCTGTTCTTATACCCGCAGATTACAGCCGGATGGCCGGTGGTGGGGCATTCACTGGTGGGAATGATCGCCTGTCTTGTGATTGGCCTGGCAGGTCATTGCAATGACCCCCACATTGCCATGACGCCAGCAGAACTCGATCGAAATCGGAAGCGGATGATGTGGGGAGCTGCTCGTATTGGCAGTAGCTTTCAGCGTGCTTCCACTCCTCCCTTGGGGAGTTTGGCTTAGTAAAACTGCAGCGGCGGCCGTTACCCTGGCGGCCAGTATGCTGATTGCAGGAAAAATACAGAATGGAGGTTTTACCCATGAACAAGAATGACAACCGATTCACCGAAGCGCTGGCTTCGGCACTGCACAAGATGGTGGAACGGGAACGCAGCGGCGCTGTGGACTGCTATGGCTGGAACTATCAGCCCAAGCGGCCGGAAGCTCTAACAAGAGATCCTAATGAAACCAAGAAGTAACCCCGCCTCTATGGATAGAACACCCATATGCAAAGATACAATAACTGACGCAACACGAACAAGAAAGAAGGTTATTTATGAAAAACTTCTTTTCACTATTACTCGCATTAATGTTCAGTTGTACTTTTACGGTTTGTGCATTTGCAGCAGAACCCTACGCTGAAAATAGTAACCCGCCTACCTTACAGGATACCTTACAGGAAATATTGGATAATCCAACTTATTCAAACGCTTACAAAGAGGCCGCCAAGAAAAAAGTGTGATTATTTAATGAGTGTTCGCGATTCTGGACCGTCTGCCTTAACCCGGGCAAGTAATAGTATGACAATTTATGTCCCACATACGCGCCAACCTAATGGTGTTAGCTGTGGTCCCTCTACAGTGCGACAAACACTGGCTCATTATGGTCTTGTGAAAAATTTGTCCACAATTATGTCGGAAATGAGTGATGCTAGTAAACCGGCCACCTATTGTTACAGTCCAACCAATGGCATCTTTGAGATTTCGAAGATGTTTTTACTATATTAATACTAGCTTGTATGGAGAAGGCGGTGACCCTACAGGGGTTGTTTATATGGCTTTGTTGGAAAAATGGTGCATATACATCTTCCCAACAAATGCTGAATATGATGGCCAGCGTAATTAGCAACAATAACCCTCCAATCTTACATACAGGTGCCATTCAAGGAACAAAGCGGACCAGCTATAATGACACCAGCAAATGGCCAATTAAAATATTAGTTCCGGCCATTTTATGAGCGTTAGCGGATATAACCTTTCTAATGCAACAATCCAGGTAACTGATCCTGATGTAACAAATCAACAGTCTTCTAGTTCTTATTCCTCGGGCAAATATTACATCAATTCTTCGGTCGTATATTCCACCTGTGACTATTTTGCGGCTTGAAATGTAGCGCGTCAAAAAGGAACTCTACTATGAACCATGATAGGTTATTCCATAAAGGGACGGGTACAGTGCAATCAAAAAATTATATTTTTTGTTCTATCTATAGTCATTGTTTTAGGTGTCACAATTTGTTTTTTCTGGCGAGTTTGGCATACTTCTGATCGATTGGTGACGATCCACGGCGAAATTATTACATCGCAAGCTGTAGATATGTACAGTCAGATTGATACAATAGGCAGAACAGACTTAAAGGTGATCGGCTTCTTGGACAATAACATTATTTCTTGTTATTGGATACAAAATGCGCGTACACTTTCAAATGCGGCCCCAAGAGGAAGAGTTTGAAGAGCTTTTTGGTCACAGCCGATTACAAAAGCGGCGACACAAGGCTCATCAGAAGAACGAATACCTCTCCTATTTCCTCTGTGGATCCGTTTTTGTTTGATTGCCAAACATTGTATTCGTTCCCTTTCCGTAATGGAACCGTGAGCATTATTATGACAGATCTTGTCACAGGTACAACGGAAACGCTTTTAAGAGATGCCGCTGCGGCAACGTCATTGGTTGGATTTGCTAAAGTTGATCAGGACACAGCAGCATTTCTGGTAACAGCCGATTCACAATTGCAAATGGTCCTGCTGTGGAACAGATCCACAGAGAGGCTACTTGAAATTTTTAACACCGCCAATCTATCGTTAGAAAGGCCTCCACAAATTACCGCCATTGCCTCAGATGGAACCTATTTATACTATTTAATGAAAGAAATGGACGGAAGCAATTGGTTGCAGTGCAATTCAATAAACGGGTCGGTTTTGTGGAGGAAGAATCTAGCATTGCCGGAATATGAAGACGCGCAATATACGGCGGACCAACTCTATATTCAAGATCAAACCTTTTTTTATAAAGTGGTACAATTGCGGGAGTGCACCCTATTTTACCGTTTTACAAAAAAGGAAGACACAGAATTTTCGCGGCTACCCATTCCACAGTGCACCCCCTGTTATTTGTTGACCCCACATCCGATTGCCGAGGAATGGCTTCTGTTTAGCACATTTCCCGAGCAGCAGGCATATTTGAAAAAGGATTTTGCTCATCTTGTTTTGTATAACCTAAAAACAGCCACATGGCAATCCGTCCGATTGGATATGGGCACGGAAACAAACTACCGTCTTTTTTTGCAAACGAAACAGGAAACGTCATTGCTCAGATTTATGCTGAAAACGGGGACAACACAAAGCTTATCCAGTATCCGTGTGCAAATCTGATAAAATGAACCGAGTTGCACATAATGAATGAAGCCTTGCTTGTTTGAAGAGCAAGTGTATCTCCACAATCAGTTGTCTTTCGTCGTAAACATAATTTTATCAAGACCTGCTTCTTGGCAGTAATCTTTTTAGTTGTATGTGTTAAAACATGCTCAGTGTTGCAGTTGCCAATCCATTTCATTCACTGCGAAAAGGAGAAATCTGATACCAATTCAAATCAAGTCCTCTATTGCTCTGGATGGGCACCGCCCTACCGCCAATCAGCCCCCCACGCCGCGGCCTACCGCGCCGTGGGGGCTGATTTGGCTGCCCAGAGTTCGGACATGGCCGCCAAGGGTGACTTTCTGCACGGCAAGCTCGACGAAACCGAGTCGCTGCTGCGGCTCGAAAACTACTACCGCGACCTCGCCTATGGCAACAGCGTGACCTTGCAGTATTACCGTGAGCAGAACGCAGATTTGTTCGACGCCTGGGAACAGACCTACCACGACAAAACCTACACGCTGTACACCGACAGCCTGTCGCTGGACTATGCGCTGCTCTCCCAACTGGTCAGCGAGTACGACACGGTGGCCGGGTACGGCGACTTCCTCGACAGCGTGCAGACCAAGGCCGGGCAGCTGGCGGGCATCTCGATTTTCCAGAACGATGAGACCGGGTATGACCTGAAAAACATTGAAGTTACGGCGGCGGTGTGCGCCGGTTTGGGCGAGACAGCCATTGATTATTACCCGCAAAAAGGTCTGTACACTGCGATCTCCTATGCTTTCACCGATTTGATTTTGCTGGTGTCGATGCTCGTGCAGGCGCTGCTGCTCGTGCGGCAGGAGCGGGACAGCGGCTTGCTGTCACTGGTTCGTTCGCTGCCCGGCGGACGACTGCAAACGGCGCTGGCCAAGCTCGGCGCGTTTGCGTTGTCGCTGCTGGCCGTGCTTGCGCTGCTGTACGGCGTCAACCTCGCCTACTGCGCCGCGACGTTCGGCCTCGGCCCGCTGACCCGCACGATCCAGAGCGTGCCCGCCCTGATGCGCTGCACGATGCAGATCACGGTCGGGCAGTACCTGTTCCGCTTTTGCTGGCCAAGTGGGCCGGCGCGTTTGTCATGGGGCTGTGGGTCATGCTGGCGGCACTCGTTGCCCGCCGGGCCGCTTGTGATGTTTGGCATCCGCGCCGCGATTCCGGCCACCAGCCGGCTGAATGTGATTAAATACGCCAATTTAGCCAGCCTGCTGCAAACCAACGAACTTTTGGGAAATTACCGCAATCTGTTTTGGTTTGGTTCGCCAATCGGCCTGCCGCTCGTCGAGTGGACGGCGGCGGTTTTTTGTATGCAATTTGTATGCTGCTGGATTGTGTGACAGGCACCGCGCTGGCCGTTAAGGAGAAAACATGGAATTCCAGCAAGGCGCGGAAAGGGCTATGGCACAAGGGTGGCAGCACCATTATGATTTGTGTAAGTGTTCTGACCGATATCTTTTTGGGTTTGGTGATCAACCATGCTTGGCCTGCAACTGCCGTTTGATTACGATATGTTGTTGACGCCCGTCGTTTTGACCTTGGTACATTGCCACGGAGCTGGGCAGCATTCTGGAAAACGCCGCCGAGATGGGCGCGCCCGTCCCACCGGTTTTTAAGGGAAGTGCTGGAGAAAGTACACAAGGCATCTGACCGCAAAGACACGATGGCAAGCGCCGGACATCAAGACGAATGAACCTCAAAATGCAGATGCGGCCCGTCGCGCGGCCGGTGTGGCCGACGTAGGCAATGACCTACCCGGCTTTGACCTGCTGGCCTGCGGTGACGCAGATGCTCGAGCAGTGCGCGTACAGTGTCGTCAATCCACCGCCGTGGTCGAGCGACGTGGTAGCCATAACTGCCGCCCCAACTGTCGAGGGCGTTGGCGATAGTGACGGTGCCGTCGGCAGCCGCCAGGATCCGGGGTGCCTTCGGGCACAGCGATGTCGGTGCCGCTGTGGTAGCTGGTTTCGCCAGTGATCGGGTCGGTGCGGTAGCCCTGCGGCGAGGTGATCGTGCCCGCCACCGGCAGCGGCCATTGCAGCGCGCCGCCACCCAGCGTGGTGTCGGAGCCGGGCGTTAGGATCTCGCCACCCAGTTCCCCCATACCTTACTGAAAGTTTCCGATATATGCGGCCTTACCGGCGAAATCGGCTTCCATGACACGGACACCGGCTACCTTGTCAGCTTTCCCGATGATGACGGCAAAGCCGATCAGCGGATGGCCGAGTATAAGAAGCGGCTTATCGATCTTGAAAACAATATCTGGAATCGGTAATTTGTGACCCGCCGGGGAAATTCATATAAATAAAATGGCAGCCCCTTCTGCTGAAATTGCATCAGCGGAAGGGGCTGTATTTATAGTGTATTCAGTATTTCCAACGCCCTTGACAGGGGCACCACTTTCTGGCACTTGGCCTTTTGGGAATCATATCTCGCTTTCTTACCGTCCGGCATTACTGCTATGGCGTTTTCTGTCAGGACAGCAGCTTTCAATTTGGGAACATAGCGATGAACCTTCCCCTGCCGGTCAATCTTGGCATGAGACATGATAAGTTCCGCTGTTCCCAGCTTGATTTTTGCTTCTTTCGGTAGCGGTGAAAGCCACTTGTAGGTTTCACGCTCCGAGGCCATCCCACCCACATAGAATACTGGTAAACTCGCCCGCCGAAGAAGCTGTCCTGCTGTTCCATATATTCAAAGTGTTCCGTCTGCTGCGTGACCATCTGCGCCACGCGGTCGGCATTAAGCTCCATCTCCGCTAAGTGGATGCACTCATGCCGTTGGTGCTCGCAATAATAGCCACAGCTGATATTGACCGCAGCTGTTTCCAGATACGGTGCGATATAAGATATCAATCGTCTGGGGGTTCATTTGTGCTCACCTCCATTCGCAAAGTAGGAGGCACCGCGCGTAATACCGTAACGAGCCGTGTTCGAGGACTGTTCTTGAGCAGTAGAAGTCTTTGCTTTCACATCCTGTTTGCTTTTCAGGATACTGCTAATGTTGCGAATAGACGGCGTCGTACCATAAGCATGAAATACGAGCGCAAGCTCTCTCTAAACGTTCCTTGCCATACCGTTCTCCTAATTTGGTAAGGCTTGCACAGGTCTTGTAGCCTTGTTCCGGAGCTTTGCCGGATTCAAGAAAGAAATCCACCACATGTTCCGTCATAGGGCCAACAGACATAGCCCAAACCTTGAAGTCGTCCTCATTGTAGGTCAGATACTTTTGGTGGGTCTCCGGCATATGCTCCAGTTTTACCAGAGGATCACGCTGTAGCGTCTGTAAACGCCGGTGACTGGCCACCCGACTGCCGTGGTAGTATACTTCTACCAAATTTTTTGTGACGCGGACATCGACTTTTTCGCCAATCAGGTTATACGGCACAGAATATTTGTTCCTGCCATCGGAAACCAAATAATCATTGGGCACTTTTGCGACAGACCAGACCGCTGATTCAAACGGCGTTGCGGGCAGAGGCAGCATATAAGGCTGTTCTTCCTCCAGATAAGCACTGCGGCGCGCGTGCCGGTGCGCTGTTGAAACTCCCGACCGTTCAGTTCTTCCAGCTTTTCAGTAACAGCCTCGTTGACTTCTTGCAGGGAAAAGAACTTGCGGTCACGCAGCGCAGCAATAATCCAAGTTTCTGCAAAGCGAACAGAGGCCTCTGCCGAACTTTTTTGTCCTTCGGACGGCGCACGGGCCGGAACAATAGCAGTGCCGTAATAGTCGGCCAGTTCCTGGTAGCTGCGATTGAGGACTGTATCGTACCGGGTATTGGAGGACGTTGCTGTCTTGCAGTTATCGGGAATCAAGAGTCTTGTTACGCCGCCGAAATAGTTGAACGCATGAACATGGCAATTCAACCAGTTCTCCGTTTTCATATCAGCGCAGGCTTCCGTGTAGGCGTAATAGCTGCAGGGTAATACGGCCACAAACAGATAGGCAGAACTCTGTTGACCTGTGACAGAATCATAGATGGGAATCGTATCGCCGGCCCAATCAACTTGAATAGCGTCTCCGGGTTTGTGTTGGATACGCATGGTCGCTTTGGTGACGCGTGCCCACTTTCGATATTTGTCACCGAATTGCGTGCTCATATAAGGTGTCTTTCCGGTCTCGTAACACTTGCTGCGGTATTCCTCCCACAGTAAAGTCAGCGTTACACCAGGCTTAGCCAGTTCCCGGTGAATGTACTGGTAGTCAGGTTCAACATACAAACAAGCATTCTTGTACTTGTTTGGAAAGAGCAACCGTTCTAGATCGGCATTGGTAATGTCATCATCGAGAGGCCAGCAAATCCCAAGTCGATCCGCAGTTTCAAATACTGCCTTGCTGGTTTCGCGGGATGCGATCTTATTGCGTTCCATTTCGCGTTGGCTGCACCCCATACTTCGAAGCATAAGAATTTTCCTGTAGTCCGTCATTTCGATGGACCTCCTTGAAAGTAGTCACGGCATTTTTGCTCGTGCCTCTTTCATTATTTAGGAAAATTGTCCGGGTGGCAAGGAGTCCCGACAAGGTGGCAGAAAATCTCCGGCGAAATGGCGGAAAAAGTCCGTGCAGATGGCAAACTCGCGCCGATTTATGCAGCCGTAACACCTTCCTCCGAAAACGGCTTTTGATACTTGTGCATGACCTCGTAAAATTGCTGCTTGAGTTCGTCCATCATTGTGATCTCGCCTTTCTTGCATTTTTATTTTTAACGCCGGGCGGCGCTAAACCAAAATAAAAAAGCGAGAACAACTTTTCTTCGTTGCCAATAGCAGCACAAAAAGTCATTCTCGCTTTATGCGGGGCATCCCCCAGCTGATAAAAAATGCCCGCAATGCACAGACCAGACGGTCAGCGGCATTGCAGGCACAAAGTACAAAAATAACAACGTGTGTCAGTGCAAATTGCGTTACAGGACACATAAATCACTTACAAGAGTATGGTAACACACTTGAGTGTAAACGTCAACTACGGCTTTATCAATAGTGGCAATCCACTCCGTCCACAAGATTTTATCGATTGGATGCACTATGCTTGATATAAATGCTATACATTTATCTCTTTATAAAACTCACAAATGCCCACCGGTCTTCGAACCGATGGGCATTTCAGGATGCCGAGAAATTTCCATCTTGGTGAGATTTGGGTGTACGCCCAATGGCACTTTCTTTCGTGCGGCGGCCGATGGCAATATCCGAGGTCAGCAGCGTAAAACCGAACGCAGCACCAGCACGAGGTAGACCAGCAAAAACAGGCCGCCACTGTCCTTGGCCGCCAGATACGGGAACCGCCACAAGTTGCCTACACCCACTGCACTGCCCGTGGCCGCCAGCACAAAAGCCAATCTGCCCGGAGAAACTGCTCTTTTTCTTTTCATAATTGTTTTCGATACTCCTTACACAGTTGTAAGGTTAGTGTACCATATGATATACTATCAGTTAAACGAATGTTTTTTTACTGCTGCGTATAAGGATTTGTAATATATGAGAGAGTAAAAAAGACCGCTATGAGATTTTTCTGAAAGTATGCGAGACCGGCAGTTTTTCCGCCGCTGCCGAGGCTCTGAACTACACGCAGTCCGGCATCAGCCAGATGATGGCCGGGCTGGAAGATGAACTGGGTGTGCAGCTGTTTGCCCGCATCAAGCGCGGCGTGCAGCTGACCGATAACGGCACACACCTGCTGCCCTATGTGCGAGAAATGGTGAACCAGAAAGCCAAGCTGCGGCGGGCGGCGTTCAACATCAACCATAAAGTTGAGGGCAAACTGCGGGTAGGCAGTTTTTCCAGTATGACGGCGCTGTGGATGCCTGATGTGGTGCATTACTTTCAGGAGAACTACCCAAAAGTGCAGGTAGAGATTCTGGACGGCAACTATGACGAGATTCGCGACTGGATCGTGCATGGGCAGGTGGACTGCGGGTTTCTCTCGTCCATTGTGGCGGACGATTTGACATTTTATCCGTTGCTGGATGACCCGCTCTGTGCCGTACTGCCCAGCGGCCACCCTCTGGCGGGGCACAAGCGCATCACCCTGCCGCAGTTATTTCAGTATCCGCTTATCATCGAGACGCCCGGCTGCGACAACGGCATCCAGCACCTGCTGGCAAAATGCACAGTGCGGCCTGACGTTACGTACAGTTTCCGAGATGATACCCTCATTATGGCATTTGTGCGCAGTGGGCTGGGCGTGACAATCTCGCAGGAACTTGTTCTACAGGCGTTCGGCCCGGAAAGCGGTGTGGTGGCGCGGCCGCTCTCCCCTGCCTGCCACCGCACGTTGGGGCTGGCGTTCTCCAAAACCAGCAACTCGGTGGTATCACGGACGATGCTGACTTATCTGCAAAAGAAAATATGCGATGCAAAAATGAGGTACTCTAATGACTGTGAATGAATACGGCAACGAAACATTTTTTGAAGAATACGCCAAAATGACCCGCAGTCAGCAGGGCCTTGCCGGTGCAGGTGAATGGCGCATGCTGCAACCGCTGTTCAAGATTTTGTTGAGCAAGCGCGTCTTGGATATAGGCTGCGGCTATGGCTGGCACTGCAAGTACGCTGTGGAGCAGGGCGCGGCGCAGGTGCTGGGCATCGACATCAGCCATAAAATGCTGGACGAGGCACAAAAGCGCAATGCAGACCCGAAAATCGAATACCGCCTTTGCGGCATCGAGGACTACGACTACCCTGCCGCCGCGTGGGATTGCGTGGTTTCAATCTGGCACTGCACTACATTGCCGACTTAGACCGTGTGTTTGCCAATGTACATCGAACGCTGAAACCGGGCGGGATGTTTCTTTTTAATATCGAACATTCCTCATTCACGGCAAGTGTGCATCAGGAATGGGTTTATGGTGTAGACGGCCAGCGCTGTACTGGCCTATCGACAATTATTTTCTGCCCGGTGAGCGCGTCACCAACTTTTTAGGCCGCGAGGTTCGCAAGCAGCACCACACATTGACGCAAATCCTTATGGGCTTACTGCACACCGGGTTTGTGCTGGATGCCGTAGAGGAAGCCGAACCGCCCGCCGACATGATGGACCTGCCCGGTATGAAAGATGAACTACGCCGCCCGATGATGCTGCTGGTGAAAGCGACTGCTGTAAAAGAAGTATAAAAAGCAATTACCTCTGACTTACATCACATTGCGTAGATGTAAGTCGGAGGCATTTTTGTTTTATACAGATATTTTATACAGATATAATGTACGCTGCATTGGAGTCACTAATTTCTTTCATACAAATATTGCACTATTTAACGCTAACATTAAAAATTCATTTCTGGAATCCGTAAACTATTCTTCAGTATTACGCAATTTAAAATTCACCTTACCTACATCTCCAACATAACCGATGACTTGCCCCTTAAGAACAGATTGTCCTTTCGCTACAATCGGTGTTTTCAAATTACAATATTCACTTTCCAAATCGTTTCCATGATAAATAGTAATACAATGACCTTCTTCGTTATTATCGTTTACCTCCATTACAATGCCATCGTAAGCTGAGTAAACTTCTTCACCTTCTGCGGCAGCAATCTCTATATCAAAATTGTCATTACTGTAGGTAGTGTTATCAGCAGCATTATTTACGATGTCATTCGCCGAGATATGTTCTGGCAGATCTTTATAACTTTCTTCTGTTGAATTCATCGTCGCTTGATTTCTTGGTTCAGAGATCTCCTTTGTAGAACTATTGCAGAGAACATAAACCAACGCTGAGAACAATCGCGCAGAAAATGGGCGCAACCGCATTTAAAGACTCAAATCTTAACGTATCCATACATAAATACATAAATACTCCTTCCCTGACAATCGTTTCTATGGTTTTACTATTTACGCCAAAACTCTTCTGTGTCAATCTATATAAGCGGTAAGAACTTTCCCTTGTATGTTCCCTGCTTATATCCCGCTTCTGGAAAATCATATGCTGTTCCCACAAGATAAACTGTTCCACGTGCAATTACATATCCTCCGTCCGGCTTTAAATAGCCCGAGGGAGTACTTACATAGAATGACTCTGGTAGTGGTTCGTCACTCTTCACTGTCATATACGTTGTGTGTTCAAATTGATAAACCCAACAAGGGCTTATTGGATTTCCTATGGAGTCAGTTGGTTTTGTACAGTATTCTTCCGCAAAAGTGGAAAATGAACTTATATTTGTAAGTACTGCACAACAAAGAAGCACACAAGCAATTTTGTTAGATCTTTTTCATATATTACCTCTCAGTCATACCAATACATATAACCCGCATATGTAACATAATAGTGATTAGAACCATTTTCAATGTGTGAGAATTTTTTTTATTGATAATGTCCCATGTGCTTGTCCAGAGCCGTAAGGATTTTTTTTCTTCATAGTAAACAGTTTGAGGAAAAACTACTCAGTGAAGGCTTTCCAGGCCCATCATATATCGTGAATTGCGTTATTTCTTTCCAGTAGCTTCTCTGTTCACGAGAGACATTCGAAGAAGTCGATTGCACAATATAATTCAGTGAAGCAAAACCTTCACGTGGTGAAAAAGCATCTTTTCCCTAAACAGTATATGCATATTTTATTATGGTCATATTTAGTATTATCCGCCGATGCTGGTAACGCCATCGCAAATATTATTCCGAAATGGCGATACAGGAAACTATACATTTTTGGATTTTCATCATTAGGCCCCCCACTTCTAAATGTTCAACGCTAAAAAATCTCCACAAATATCACTATCACCAAAACATTTTCTTTGCTGTAATCACATACCGTTACTGAAAAGCTATCATTGCCGAAATATCTGCATCAACTAGTGCCTTATAGAATTCTTTCCCTATATCGCCATTGTTTCCATGCACCAGATATTTCCATGTTTCATTGCCCCATCGCAAGTACGTCCCTGAGATAGTACTATCACTTACAATCTCATATTGGCCAATCTTTTCTTCGACATTAAGATTACTTTCTTTGTACAGACATTGCCTTAGCATTTGCACGGTATACTTCGATCTTCAACGGCTTTTTCTCATCATAAAAGCTTATACTCATTCGAAAGCAAATGGTCATATGTCGTTTTATCTTCTTGCTTATAAACACTATCCAATTTAACCCCATCGGGGATGACATTGGATACTTGCATTGATGATGCTGGCTTAAGGGCGGACAAAATACCAGCTATAACGCGAGTCAAATATTTTTTTCATTGGATATACCTCCATCTAAAAAATAAAAAGTTATTCGTCTTCTCTTACCCTGCATCGGAATCACCACACCTTTCTTCTGATGCCTTATCTCTTGTCCACAAGATAACATAGACCATCTATATTTGTCAATAAAAAGTATTGACAAAATATAGATGGTCTGATATAGTAATATTGAACAAAAACGCAAAGTGGGATTGCCTATGAAACCAGAAAAAAAGTCAAAAAATGATCCCGCCCAAGGTATGCGGGACGTTATGAAAAAAGCCACCACCGAGATGCTGGTTCTGTTCATGCTGCGTCAAAAGCCCATGTACACCTACCAAATGGCGCAGGGAGGTGGATCGACTGACCCAGGGGCGTACTAACCTATAACACAATGTATCTGGCGGTGTACCGCCTGCAGGAAAGGCGGCTATATCCAAGAAACGGAAAAGCTCATTGAGGATGGTCGGGCGCGTATTTATCTGGGTATAACCGCCGCAGGGCAGGAGTATTATGAACGTTTGTACGCTGAATACAGAATTTTTGTCGAGGCGTTAGAAAAACTGATGGCGCAGGACGGTGCCTTGTACCCGGAGGAAACGAAAGATGTTTGAAAAAGAACTGCAAACCTATTTGAAAGCTGCCGCATCCGTCCTGCCCTGCGCCGAAGCACGGACGGCTTTTGAGACGTATGTTCGCGGCGTGGCACAGGATGTTTGCAGTGCAGCTTCAGAGGAAAGTTTTACTGCTGTGGCGGCACAGCTGGGCACTGACCCGGAACAGGCTGCCCGTGATTTTACGGAAAGCCAATCTCCGGAAACGATAGCCAGGTGGAAGGCTGCTGCCTATCGGCATAAATTTCATTTGCGGCTGGCACTGGGTTTGTCCATAGGAGTACTGGCGGTGTTAGTTACTTTTTTCGTGGTTACCAAAGGCGTGCTAATTATCAATACGGAAACTACTATCGTTAACTGGGGTGATACGGACATATCGCAGAAAGAAATGTTAAAAAAGGCAATGGAACTTTCATAATCAAAGGAGTGAATCTCATGAAACGTAAACTCTGGAAAAATATTTTTTCTATTTTAATGTGCTTTCTATTGGCGACAGCAATAGCTGTTCCGTGCTTTGCGCAGGAAAACAATCAGGTAATCACGACTTATACCGAGGATTTGGGCAATGGCATCACCGTTGTCACTACCATCACCAAAGCAGTGACCCGCAGCACTACAAGTACCACAAAAACAAAAGATTATTATTCTGGTGGGCAACAAATCGGTCGAGCGGCATTGTATGGAAGTTTCTCCTATAATGGTTCCACTGCCCAAGCTACGAGTGCTGGCGGCACTGGAACAGGCACCAACGGCTGGAATTATGGTAGCCAGAGTACTTGGACCAGTGGAAACAGTGCGCATCTAAGTGCTACACTGACCAAGGAGGTACCAGCGTTCCGTTCAGCATTTCCTTGCTGCGATGCTCATGGCAATGTTTCGTGAAACTTATCCCTTGCACAGATTTTAAATCTATCGAAATTGTTTGTCAGCTATAAATCAGATGCTACAGAAGATGTCGAGCCATTCACCAAATTCACCAACATGACGAATTACCCCAACATAAAGGATGAACTGCGACACCCGATAATGATGGTGAAAAGCGGCTGCTGTAAAAGATAAAAATAATAATGCCTCCGACTTGAATCCCATTGCGTAGATGTAAGTCGGAGGCGATTTTTCTTTTATCTTCTATATATTTTTTACTTCATCCGGCACGCTAATTCTATGTGGCTTTTCAAAAAAGGGCCTCTTTCATCTGCGTTCCTGTGATTTTCCCCTCACTCCAAGCGTTCGGAAAGCCCTATTGCATAAGTTGCGAACTGGTGCACCTTCAATTTTACTGACTGCATCTGCCGCACGCATTGCCTGTTTACGTTGTACTATTTTCTGTGGTGTCATAGGGTACCTCTCTAATGTGTTCGTTATAGTTATACTTTTTTGTTGTCACATTTACTTTGATGAATTATTCTACGCCATATTTACCATATAGTACTTATTCGTTTGCAAAAATATTGTTTCCATTCAGGCAAAGATAAGGTTGAATTGCAATTCATTGAATCCCTTTTCAGCATTATTGAAGCATCAACTCTGTACAAAAGCAAATATTAAAATGAAAAAGTAGTATCCTTTCTACCAAATAAAAACCTCCACCCTACGCGCAATATCGAGCAGGTTGAAGGCTTTCATATCAGATGATTGTCTCTCTTTGTGGGGGAGTTTTTCATTCTCAACCCCAGCCAACTTTCCAGCGTCTGCAAATCGCTGAACAGAATGTCGTAGACTTCATCACTTACCAGCGGCGTATGGGCTTCATACGGCTGCGCGGCAGCGGTTCAGGCGGTCTGTCAGCTCCCCGCAGCTTGTCTATGAAAGCTGCTTTTTCCTGCCATTCCTCGGTTCTCATTGGCTTTTGGGGGCACAGCGGCCGAAGTTCAATTCGTGAATCACCGACAGGATAGTTTCATCGTCATCCCACTCGGCAGAAAACGCTGTCGGCGCATAAGTGCCGTCCTGCAAGACCATTACCATCCCCCTGCTCAATGCGCAGGGTCACATCGTTACGCTTGGCGCAGACGATGGCGAGATTCCCAATTTGCTTCATAATGTAAGTACTTCCTTTCTTACGCGGTCCGCAAAGCCATAGGCAACACCTTGCGGCTCCACAGGTCAACAAACTTTTTTACTTCTTCCGTAGGGTTGCTGTTGTGGTCGCCATGGATCTGCTCGATTTTACCATCGCGCACCTCCACAGTCACATACGGCTTTTGGGGTTCTTCCACGCGGCGAACAAATACAATCAAGCATTCTTTCGCCGCCACTCGCTCAATATAGGTGCCGACACAGTGGTGCAAAGCCTGTCCTTCTGCGATGAGGTCATCGGTTTGCTTGGGGCAGACAATTTGCAGTTTCTTTGAAGTGAGGTTGGCCTTTTTCTGCCAAATTCTCATATACTTCACGAAACGCACGCTTTGTTTGCTCGTCCCTACACTTCTTAATGTATCGGCTCAACTCGTCATGTGCCTCATTGCAGTGTTTAGGGAACAGAACTTGGCTGCTTTTCATGTCATAATTCTGGCCTTGACACATTTGCAGGTAGTCGCTGTAGGTCGAGATTGCCTCTTCCATCGGGGAACGATAGAGAAAGCCCGCTTCAGCTGCATATAGTCTGGCAGCTGGCTGTCCATATAGCACATGAATTTTCGGTCTGTCATACAGGCAAAACCACTGCGTCGGAACCGTATGCACATGATTTTTTGATCTGCCACTGTAAAAGTTCCTGCCGACCACGCAAATTAAGCTTCGTATATTGCTGGTATGCTCTCAGTGTATCGATGCCAGCATTCAACTCACGCAGCATGGTCAAATCTTCTTTGTTGACCCGTAAAATGCGGTGTGTGCGTTCTTGCATGTCATCAATTTCTGGTCCCATACCGTGCCGATACACAATGTCTGCGACAATGTGCTCGAATCCGACTTTGACAAGATGCTCAATGAGTTTTGGATAGCGCCGATATACGCGCAGATAGGTACTGACCTGCATTGCCTCCTTCGTAGGTTCATAGAACTGCCGGAGTGCGCAATACTGCCACGGTGTTCCCTGCAAAGGCTCTTTTTCAGTGATGGCAGGTAAACCGCCCCGGTATCATCGGCTTCATAACTGCTTGTATAGGGAGAAAACCTCGGACGGTTTCCTCTCCGCCAGTGTGTTGCGCTATCATAACCGCTGTCATAATAGAACGCTTCTGTGTCGGTGCCTTCTTTCCCCCAACGACGCGGATAAATAACCTTGGCGTTCTCATAAATTTCTTTTTCGCAGGCGTATTCTTTTTTTCCTTATATGCCCAGCGTACCTTGAAGATCCGTATCAGCAATTCTTCATCGCTGATTTTTTTGAATAACCTGGCAGGTTTCCCTGTCCTCATGGTAGGCGGCTCTTCTCCCCTGCGCTTTGGCGATTGCCTTTTGTTTGCATTGCGGGCAGACAAAGATTTTTCCGGTTTTCGGCTTTTTTATCACAGAAAACTTCTCGCAATAGGTACAAAAACCTGCGTTGCTGGCTGGTTCCTGTCATACGAATAAAACAGATAGTGCGGCATGACATTTTGGTCAATCCAGTGTGCCAAGTTTGAGGTGCAGCCGGGACCTTTTTCATTTTCTCGACTATGTCCGCATCACGTTTGCAGCGGCGACTTTTTTTTGCCTGCTTATTACGGATGCTATACTGATAGTTCTGTAACTCCTTCAACACGGCGATGCCACTTACGTTTGCGATGGATAAAGTCCGCGATTGCAGCGCCATCCGTCCCTTTATAGAAAACGCAGGATTCTCTAAAATTATAGAAACTTTCATCGGCAAGGCTCATCAGCATGGCATCCCGCCACTTGACGTTCCCCTCGGCATCACGCTCCAGCGTGGCAAAAGGTATCCTTGCCCTGAAACACGACCCACTTCGGCATACGGTCATTTGTTTTCAGGCGTTCACAGTCATAGAAGTAAACTGTCAGCACCCTATGCCCGCCAAGCAGTTTGACGGCAGCGGTGACAAGGTATTTCACCCGTTCCGTGTACAACACTACCGGCATTTAGGCTGATGTGCAGCGGAACATTGGCTGCATGGCGGCAGGCTCGTTTGTCCAGTTTCATCCTGCTGCCTCCTCTGTGCCGAAGTCACCAAAAGGTGAGCTGTTCTTCGTTCGCGGGTTTCGGGGCTGGTTTGGGCGCTGCTTTCTTGGGCTTATCTTTTTTGACTTTGCCTGCCTTGGGCATTTTCCCGTTGTAAGTTTTGGGGACAAACTTTTCTTCCGGTTCGGCATCCTCCTTGGCTTCGGCATCGCGGAAATATTCCCGCGCCCACTGGTAGCAGAGTTCGTCCGGCACATCGCCGCCGAAACCGCCGCCCATAGGCTTTTCGTCATTGTCCTTCATTTCCTGTTCCAGATACTCCCGCGCCTTGCGGTTGATGTAGTGGAAGCAATTCAGCATCTTTTTCTTGGGGTTCATCACAAGACGGGCAAAGGCGGGGTCAGCCAGGCACTCGGTCTGCACATCTTCCATGACGCAGAGCTTCATGTTTCGGCGGGTCAGGCGCTCGGTATCCTGCGAAACGCGGTTCATGGATGCCTGCATCACATCGTCATCCGACATGGCGGCAAGGCGGTCCAGTTCCTGTTGTTCCCGCAGTTTTTTCTGTGCCTGTTTTGCCTCCCCACTCGGCTTTGCGCTTAGCTTCGGCGGCATCAAATTCAGCCTTTTTTGCGGGCTTCTTCTGCGTCCTCCGCTTGCGGTTCCTGCTTCGGGGGTTCTACCGGCTCAAATTCTTCGCTGAAAGAATCTACGGTTTCACTATCCGAAGATACCTCAAAAGCATCGTCCTCAACATCGCGGTTCATCATATCCATTTCAGAGAGTATACCCATTGTTCTGTCCTTTCTAAAAGGCGAGAGCCAAACGGTAGCTCCCTGCCATAACTTTGCGCGGCATCAAGCCGCTTTTTCTTTTGTTTCTTCCTGCCGCAAAGCAAGCTGCCAGTCGTCTATGCCCTTGTAGGCAGTATTCCAGACAAGGCTTGTGCTTTGCAGCCCGGCTGCATTAGCGATCTGCTGTACCTTTTCGGCGGCGTCTGCCACATATTCATTCTCTGACTTGTCCATGTCGTAGGCTTCCACGACCAGCTTGGTGCCGTTCTGTGCCATGCAGCGCAGTGCGGATTCCAAACCGTTCAAGCTGTTCACCCCTGCCACAGCGACAAACGAACGCCCTGTCAGGCAGTGGGCAATATCAGCTTTAAGCAGTCCTTCGGTCACATACACGGTCTTGGCAAACGGTTCGCCCACAAAATGCAGCGGACTGCCGGAGGTCACACCATGCGGCTTGCCGATAGAAGACAGCCAGATGTATTTTTGCTCCGCTTTTACCCGGTGGGTCATCCCTACGGCGCAGCGGCGTGTCCAGCCGTATCTGCATACCACAGATTAAACCATCCATACCGACAGCCGGGAGCAGGATGCCCGCCGTGCGGCTGCCGAAATTGATCGTCCACCGCCCGGCATTGTCCGTATAGAAGCCCGGCACACCCTGCAAGGTGCAGCCCTGCCGCTGCAGACGCTCGGCATAACTGCGGCACAGAAACGCAGGCGGGGTCGATTTGAACCCGAACCTTGCGATCTGCTCCTCAGTCAGCCCGCGCCGCGGTGACAGCAGATGCGCTTTGTGCGTGGGTGTCAGCGGTAGCATGGAGAGCAGCAGCGAGTAGGTCTGATGGATCTCCTGTGGGGTTGCGCGGACATTTTGCTCTGGCTTTACCCCGATGCAGTCATTCACCCTTGGCCGGGGGTGTATCGCCCCAGCGCTTCACAAATCTGCGGTAGGCATCGGCATTGCCGGTGCAGTTATAGCGGCATACAGTGCCAGCATTCCGCCCGCCGCGCCGCAGCGGTTGCAGCGCCAGACGTTTTTGTCTGTGTTGACGTTTGAGCCGCCCGCGCTGGTCCCCACCAAAAAGGGGCAGTTTAAGTACAGGCTCGACGGCAGACGGCGACGGACAGTAAGCCCCAGCAGTTCTACTACATCGGCAATGCCAAACGGAAACGTATCGGAAGATGAGGTCATGCAAAACGGCCTCCTTTCCGGTTATCCCGCCTGTTTCTCCTGCAAGCTGTCCCATATAATGGCGGCCGCCGCGCGGAGGATGTTGTTTTCTCCCTGATAGCCTTTCAAATACCAGCGCAGGCTGGCAGGGCGGCGGTCAGCCACCTGTGCCAACGTCCAGCCCTTGCAGGCGCCGCAGTCTACGATGACGTCCTGCGCCTGCTCGTAGGTCATCTGGCGGCAGATTTCTTCCACCGGGCTGTTTTGGGTATACGCTGCGGCGGGTGGTTCCTGTTCCAGCACAATGACATTCTGCGGCTGCTCTGCCGGGGTCTGTGCAGGCTGTACGGATTCCAGTACAACGGTTTTGGGCTTTTTCTACAACTTCTGCCGTGGTCTGTTCGGGGATAGGCATATCGTCCGCCATGATGGCATCCAGCGGGTCAGCCTTGGCAGCCTCCTGCGGTGCCGCTTTCACGGTTTCGGACTGCTTCTGCACAGGTTCTGTGACTTCCGCTTTCGTCTGTACCGGCAGCTTTGGCAATCTCCGCTTTCGCTCCCACCGGCACCTCGCTGCCGTACTCCTCTGATTCAACGCCCACATCGGCAAACTGGATGCCGAAACCCGCATTGGAGAGCGCCGTGTCCAGCGCTTCCTCCTGCGCGGCCTCCACATACAGCCCACCGGGCGTTGCGTCCAGCGTGCAGTTGGCAACGTAGCTGCTCAACGGCTCGGCATCCTCGCGGTCACGGTAGACCTTGGCTTCAAAAATTGCCATTTTCTCGGTGATGCGCAGGGCGTTGAGTTTCAGCCGCCCCGTGGGGCAGGCCAGCCGGAACCACAGCTTTTTGTACCGCAGGTCAAGGCGCATCACGTCCTCCCCGGTTTTGCGGGAAATCGTGCGGCGCAGGAATTTCAGCGGGTCAAAGCCGGGCACGTGGTTTAAGGATGCCACAGCGGCGTTGGTGGTGTACAGCATAGGTTCTTGATTTCCTTTCATGGGTGATTTCTCCCTTCAATTTTGTATTCAGCCGACCTGTTGCAGTTCCGGCAGTGCGTTTCGTTCGGTGTGGTAGGCCTTACAGTACAGGCGGATGCGCTCGCCCAGCATGGTGTTGCGCTTGCTGATGTCGGCGCGGTGGACCGCCATAAACAGAATCGGTTTATGCCCCACAAGGATGACTTTTTTTTGGCGCGGGTCACAGCTGTATACAATAAATTGCGATACAGCATAATTGTATGCGCCTTGACGATGGGGATAATGACCGTTTCAAACTCTGACCCCATCGCTTTGTGGATCGTTGTGGCATAAGCAAGGTCAACGTGCGCCAGTTGTTCCGGCGTGTAAGTCAACTTGCGGTCGCCGCCAAAATCTATCTGCACGAGCCGTTCACCCTTGCTGCCTGTGGTGATGCCGGTGATAAAACCGAGATCACCGTTGGACACTTTCTCGGTGTTCTTTGTCTGCATGACGCGGTCATGGACGCGGAAGGTGCGGCTGCCGATCTTCACTTCTTCCTCGGTCGAGCGGAACGGATTGACTCGCTCCCGGATAGCCCGGTTAAGCTGCTCAGACGCTGCCTCGCCCTTCTCGCGGAACGGCGAAAGGATCTGCACGTTCTCGATACCGCGTTCGGCGGCTTCTTTGCAGTAAATATCTTGGATGCGCCGCGCTGTTTCAATCTGCGTTGGACTGTCCACAAACACAAAGTCATTGCCGTAGTACAGCTTGGTGCTGCCCTCGTTGATGAATTTCGCATTATAGGCAATCAGTCCGTCTTTCGACTGACGGAAAATCCAATCCAGTACCGTGACAGGCACCATTCCGCTGTGGATCAGCTCATAGAACACGTTACCCGCGCCTACGCTGGGCAGCTGGTTCGGGTCACCCACAAGAACGACCCGCGTGTGCTGGCCGATGCGCTTGAAGAACTGCTGTGCCAGCCACATATCCACCATAGAGAACTCGTCCACAATGATGAGGTCGGCATCCACAAAACGGACGCGCTCGCCATCGCCTACTTCTTCCCCGGTGCCAAGGCCCAGTGCGCTGTGCAGCGTGCGGGCTTCGTCCACGCCAGTGCTTTCCGCCATGCGGCGGCTGGCGCGGCCCGTGGGAGCCATGAGGGCAAACTTCCCTTTCGAGTGCAGGTTCTTGAACACCTCAATGATGGCCTTTAACACCGTGGTTTTTCCGGTACCGGGTGAGCCGGTGATAATCGTCAGCCCATGCTGAAATGCCGTTCGCACCGCCTGCTCCTGTTTTTGGGAAAGCGTAATGCCCAGGCTTTCGCGCACCGATTCCAGCGCAGACTCGATATTCTCGGCTACGCTGATGTTGGCAAGCCGCTCGGCAATCATGCGGGCGGTGTCGTCCTCCTGCCCGAACACACGCGGGCTGTACAGGTACTGCTTATAGGCGACCACTGCGCCGTGCAGAATCATCTGCCGCAGGGTTTCCTGCACTTCCTCAGCGCGGACGCGCTGTTCCTGGATGGGAATAGGTGCGTTGAGCAGCAGAAGCGTTTCCTTTACTAAATCTTCCGATGGCAGAAACAAATGTCCCGATTTGCCGCGGGCATCCTCCAACGTGTACAGCACCGCACCCTTGATGCGCTCGGCGCTGTGCAGGCGGTTATCCGTCTTACGGACGATGCCATCCACACGCTTGAATCCGAAGCCGGAAATCTGGCACAGGTCATACGGACATTTTTTGAGGATGTCCACACACGCCGGACCAAAGTTCTGATAAATTTTCAGCGCCGTGGCAGGCGTGATTTTGAACGACCCCAAAAGGCTCATAAGGTTGCGCAGGACGCGACTTTCGGCGTAGGATTCCTCAATGTCCTTGAGTTTTCCCTCAGTGATGCCGCGGATTTTCAGCAGCTTTTCCGGCTCGTTATCAAGGATGTTCAAGGTATCCGGACCGAACGTAGCGACAATATCCTCTGCCGTCTTGGGTCCGATGCCTTTGATAAGCCCGGAGCCAAGATATGCCAGCAGTCCGTCCGCCGTCTGCGGAACGATTTCCTGCCACTGCTCGACTTGCAGCTGGTACCCGTACTTGCTCTCCACCCACTCGCCATCCAGTTCCAGCTCCACCGCCTTGGTGCGGGGCAGTTCGTACCCCACTGCCGTAAAGCGCAGCATACGGTCGCCGTAGTAGCGGCCGCTGCAAGCCTGCGGCGGGATGCGCGGGTCACTGGTCTTGACAACGATGATGGAGAATTTGTTTGCTTCATTGTAAAAAATCGTGGATTCGTAGGTAACACGGCAGCCGGTGATGCCGCTGTGTTCCTGTTCACTGTCGTGCATAGGCACGCTCCCTTCTTTGTCAGGCGGCTTCGTCTGCCGCTTTTGCCTTGATGCTGAACCGCCGTGATTCCGACACTGTGACGTATTCATCGTAAATATCCGGGTGCAGCAACTTCAGCTTTTGGAGATTGTCTTTCGTGATGCCTGTCCGGCTGACGGGGTTGTAGCTGATGGTGTACTGTGTACCGCCGTACTCCCCCCATCGCCATGCAGCTGCCGCCCAGTTTGGCAACCATTTGGCCTTTCAGACGCTGCATTTCTGTGTCCAGCGTTTTGACCCGCGTTTCCACCTGCTGTTTTTGCTCCTGTAGGCGGAGGTATCGCAGCATGGTGGCGGACAGGTCATTGTCGAGCTGAATGGCCGGGATGGTTTTGTCGGCAGCACCCAGGAGACGGCGGCGCAGACTTTCTAGGATCAGGCTGCCGTCCTCGGTGTAGGGCGGCGGGATGCGGGTCAGGATGTGGTCGTGCCAGAACTCGCGTTCCAGATAAATCATCTCCTGCTCGTATTCCCGGTCACGGTACAGGTGGCGAATGATGACTTCGTCCTCGTTGTTGCCGTAGAGGCAGCAATAGAAGATTTCGTCGATGTCCATAACGGCCATGTAATGCCGCCCCTGTGTTTCGTAATAGATGGGAACACATTCCTCGTCGTCCTTCCACCAGTGGTCTTTTGCGTTGTAGTTGGTCGTTTTTATCTCCAGAATTGCAATTTTTCCATTTGACAGGCGAACGAAGTAGTCCACATCTGCCAGCATGAAAGAGTATTGCGGGTGCTGGAACATCTTCTTGATCTGGAAAACCTCCAACCCGGTTTTCTTTGCGAAAATTTTGGCGACCAGCGGTTCCAGCAGATGCCCCATTTCCAGCGCCACCCAGTTGCCTGTATCATCGGCAACCGAAGCAATGTTCAGCTTGTCGTCGTACAGGTCGCGGGCAGTGCGAAACGGAGAAATGCCGAGAATCGCAGCGACATCGCTGCCGCCTATCCCCTCTGCCTGCGGTATGCCAGCCATTCCTGCTCGGTGAGGTTTTCGGTGCTGACCAGCACCTTGGGTTTCTGCCGTATGTGTTCCGGCATCCTCAGCCCCTCCTCTCGCGCTGGCGATAAGGGCGTTTGGGGCGGGTGCGCAGATGGTACAGCCGATACTGCAAATTGCGCGGGATGGGTCTTGCCTTGCGCGGGCGCGTGATGCGCCGCGCGATGGCCTTGGGTCTTGCCTGTTCGTTCATTTGGTGTTCCACCTTTCCTATATAAAATGTATTTTTCAAAGCCTGTCGGCTCTGAAACAAAATAAAAAAGCGAGAACAATCGCAGGCAATGCCTGATGCTCACGGCAAACCGTGAACCACGATCCTTCTCGCTATGGTTGGGTGTTTTCCACCCGGTATAAAAAGAAAAGTGCCGGCAGCGTCCGCCCGATATAGGCAGGATAAGGCTGCTGGCACAAATTACAAACTCAAACAACGTGTGCGCAAGGCACAAAAATCATTTACAGGTGGAGTATAACACAAGCCCCCTTTCTCTGTCAAGGCATTGTGGCTCTGCTTGATAAAAAACATCTGCCCAATATATAGGGTTCATTATTTGCTAAGAATTTGCTAAATGGACGACCCAAAACCGAGGAAATTTAAACAGCACTCCAAGGTACCACGCAAGATATAAAGTAATAAATAATGCCGATGTTTCGTTAAAAACACAGCATCAGATAACATGGTTCAAAACGACATACAAAGCGGTAAGCCATACTCCTAAGCGTGGGGTCGGAGGTTCAAATCCTCTCTGGGACGCCAGAAAGCACCGCTGCAAGCCTTTTTTTGGGGTTTGCAGCGTTTTTTTGTTCCTCCTTCTCCTGGTAATTTCACTTCCGTTACCGGAAGATTTTTTATGCGCCGCATGATGTATATTTGCTAATTGGACTCGAACGCTTTTCAGAAATTTGCTAAGAAAATTCTGCGTTTTGCTAATTCGATTTTTCGGATCACTTTGCCGGGGCTTGCGCCGCTATCAGGGCTGCGAGCGCACTTGCCAGCTCCGGCGACTTTTGAAGCTGCTCCACAAGGCTTTCAAGGCCTAGGGTCGCAGGCTCCGATTTTGCCGGTTCCTCCGGCGGACGGACATTGCGAAGATCAGGCTTGGCATAGAAGGCAGTCTCGAATTTCTGAGCATTGACCTTTCTATCCTCGTCCAGAATGTGAGCATAGATACTGGTTATCATGTCGATCTCGGCATGGCCTGTATCGCCCTGGGTGGCTTTCAGATCGCCGTGGTTGAGTTTCAATTTGTAGGTGGTACTGGAATGACGGAGAGAATGAAAGACCACCTTCGGCAGTTACGGCGTTTCTGTTGTCTTTTTTCTTAAAAAACGGTATAATAGCTTCAAATTCTGCATCGTGGGGAGGAAATCACTTTGGGACGTATCAAACGGCATCTGCGCAGTGCGGCGGGGTATCTGGCGGTCTGCGCCAAATGGCTGGTACTGGCGGCGCTGGTGGGCTGCCTTGTGGGGCCGCTGGGCGCGGCGTTCGGTCTGGCGCTGAACTGGGCCAATGCCACGCGGGCGGTGCACCCGTGGCTTTTGTATCTGCTGCCCGCGGCGGGCCTTGTCATTGTGTTTTTGTACAATCACTTTGACCCGGACGGCGGCGGCTCAACCAATCAGGTCTTTGTGGCCGTGCGGGAGCACAAGCCCCTGACGCTGCGCACCGCGCCGCTGATCTTCTTTTCCACCGTCGTGACGCATCTGTTCGGCGGCTCCAGCGGCCGTGAGGGCGCTGCCCTGTTGCTGGGTGGCTCGGTGTCCGGGCAAGTGGGCCGGGCGCTGCATCTGGAAAACCGCGACTGCCGCCTGATGACGATGTGCGGTATGGCGGGCGCGTTCTCCGCCATCTTCGGCACGCCGCTGGCCGCAACCATCTTCACGCTCGAGGTTGTGGACGTCGGCTCGATGCAGTACGCAGCCCTTCTCCCCTGCCTCGTTTCGGCACTGCTGGGCGTCTTTTTCAGCGGACAGATGGGGCTGCCCCCGGAGGCTTTCGTCCTGAAGGCCGAGGTTGCCGCCACACCGCCGAACCTTGTTCGTGTTATCGTTCTGGGTGCGCTGCTGGCCGCGCTGAGCATCTTCTTCTGTGAGCTTCTGCACGCAGCACCGCGTGTTTATGCCAAGCTCCTGCCCAATCCGTATCTGCGTGTGGCAGTGGGCGGCGTGCTGATTGCCGCGTTGACCACCCTTCTGGGCACCACCGATTACAACGGTGCGGGCGGCGCGGTCATTGAGGCCGCCATGGACGGTGCGGCTGTGCCCTACGCGTTCCTTTTAAAAATGCTCTTCACCTCGCTGACCTTGGGCGCTGGCTTTAAGGGCGGCGAAATCGTGCCCATCTTCTTCACCGGGGCAACCTTCGGCTGTGTTGCCGCGCCCCTGCTGGGTCTGCCGCCGCAGCTGGGGGCCGCGCTGGGTATGGTGGCGCTGTTCTGCGGCTGCACCAACAGCCCGCTGGCGTCCATCTGTCTGGCCATCGAGGTATTCGGCGGGCAGTGCATCTCGCTGTTTGCGCTGGCGTGCGCGGTTTCCTATATGCTGTCCAGCTATTTCAGCCTCTACCGGGAGCAGCACTTCCTGCACTCCAAACTGCGCATTGTGGGTGTGCAGCGGGTACACGGCCACTGGTCCGAGACGGACGCCCAACATTTCCACACAAACGATGACGGCGAAAATTAGCGATTCAGTTGCAGCTACGCCGTTTTCATGCTATAATAAAGTGTTACGGAGGGGAAGGCGCACTATGAATGATTTTGCACTTGAAAAGCACTGCTGGGCTGAGATCGACTTGACTGCCCTGCGTGAAAACTTTGATTATATCTGCCGCACCGTCGGCGGGCCGGTCTGCGCCGTTGTCAAGGCGGACGCCTACGGCCACGGTGACACCGTTGTAGCCCGCGTGCTGCAGGAGCAGGGCGCGGCGGCCTTCGCGGTCAGCTCTTTAGGCGAGGGCCGTCATCTGCGCCGCAACGGCATCACAAAGCCGATTCTGATTCTGGGCTATGCCGACCCGGCCTATGCGGCGGTGCTGGCCGACAATGAGCTGGCCACCGCCTGTTTTTCCACAGAATACGCCCGCGCCCTCTCTGCCGCCGCCGTGCAGGCCGGTGTGAAGGTCAAGGTGCATCTGAAAATCGACACCGGCATGGGCCGCATCGGCTTTGCGGTGCGCTCCGGGTTTGAGGAGACCATCCGCGAGCTGGAGGCACTGTATGCCCTGCCGGGTCTGGACATCTGCGGCGTATTCCAACACTTTGCCGTGGCTGACAGTGTAGCCCCTGACGATGTAGACTACACAGATGAACAGCATGCCTTGTTTGCCCGCGTGGTGGCCGCGCCTGCAGGCCGATGGCTTTTGCCACCGGCACGGTGCACTGCGCCAACTCGGCCGCGCCGCTGCGCCACCCGGAGTGGCGGCATGACCTGACCCGCGCAGGCGTCATCCTGTACGGGCTGGACCCTAGTGACGAGGTACACTTCCCCGATCTGCGGCCGGTTATGTCGCTGAAATGCGTGGTCACCTTCGTGAAGGAGCTGCTGCCCGGACAAAGCGTCAGCTACGGCCGCACCTTCACCGCTGAGCACCCGATGCGCGCCGCCACGGTCTGCGTGGGCTACGCCGATGGCTACCCTCGCCGCCTGTCCGGCGGGCTGGGCATCATGGGTGTGCATGGGCAGCCCGCCCCTGTGCTGGGCCGCGTCTGTATGGACCAGACGATGATTGACGTCACCGACATTCCCGATGTCAGAATGGGTGACGAGGTCACGGTCTTTGGCCTTGGCGGCGGTGATACCGCCGATACCATTGCCGCCAAAACCGGCACCATCAACTATGAGATTCTCTGCGGCCTTGCCCGCCGTGTGCCGCGTGTGTACAAGGAAAACGGAAAGGTCTGCGAGATTTGGAACGATTTGGAGGAAAACTGATGGCCCGCAAAAACATACGCAATTTCTGCATTATCGCCCACATCGACCACGGCAAATCCACCCTGTCCGACCGTATGCTGGAGCTGACCGACAGCGTTGACAAGCGCACCATGACCGACCAGGTGCTGGATGACATGGAAATTGAGAAGGAGCGCGGCATTACCATCAAGGCCCGCGCCGTGACCATGCGCTACAAGGCCGATGACGGCGAGACCTATGAGTTCAACCTCATCGACACCCCGGGCCACGTGGACTTTCAGTACGAGGTCAGCCGCAGTCTGGCCGCCTGCGAGGGTGCCGTTCTGGTGGTGGACGCCAGCCAGGGCGTGGAGGCCCAGACACTGGCCAACTGCTATCTGGCACTGGACCACAATCTGGAGGTTGTGCCCATCCTGAACAAGATTGATCTGCCCAGCGCCGACCCCGACACCGTGGCCAAGGAGGTCGAGGACGTCATCGGCCTGCCCCTGCATGGAGGCGCCCCGTTTCCGCCAAGCTGGGCATCGGTGTCAAGGAAGTGCTGGAAAGCGTGGTGCGGGATATCCCCGCCCCTACTGGCGACCCCACCCTGCCGCTGAAGGCGCTGATTTTTGACTCCATCTATGACAGCTACAAGGGCGTTATCGTCTACGTGCGCATCTTTGAGGGCAGCGTCAAGCCCGGCGATACCATCCGCCTGATGAGCACCGGCGCCGAGTTCCAGCTGGTGGAGGTCGGCCATATGGGTGCCACCAGCCTGACCCCCTGTGAGACAAGCTGGAGGCCGGCGAGGTCGGCTACCTGACAGCCAGCATCAAGACCGTGCGCGATACCCGCGTGGGCGACACGGTGACTCTGGCGGCGAACCCCACGCCGGAGCCGATGCCCGGCTTCCGCACCGTGACGCCGATGGTGTTCTGCGGCATCTACCCCGCCGACGGCGCGGACTACCCCGACCTGAAGGACGCGCTGGAAAAGCTGCAGCTGAACGATGCCAGCCTGACCTTTGAGCCAGAAACCAGCGCCGCGCTGGGCTTCGGCTTCCGTTGCGGGTTCCTGGGCCTGCTCCACATGGAAATTATCACAGAGCGGTTGGAGCGCGAGTTTGACCTGGACCTCATCACCACGACGCCGGGCGTTCAGTACCGTCTGACGCTGACCGACGGCACGGTGGAGATTATCGACAACCCTTCCGCCTACCCCGACCCGACCCGCATCGTCAAGCAGGAGGAGCCGTTTGTCAATGCCCACATCTACACGCCGAACGATTACGTTGGCCCGCTGATGGATCTGTGCCAGACCAAGCGCGGCGTGCTGGTGGATATGAAGTATATGGACGAAACGCGTGTGGATTTGCACTATCAGCTGCCGCTGGGCGAGATTGTCTATGACTTCTTTGATGCCATCAAATCCCGCAGCCGCGGCTACGCTAGCTATGACTACGAGTGGGAAGGCTGGCACGAGAGCAAACTGGTGCGTCTGGACTTTTTGCTCAATGGCGAGGTTGTGGACGCATTGTCGATGATTGTGTTTGCCGACAACGCCTACGCCAAGGGCCGCCGCATCTGCGAGAAGCTGAAGGAGAACATTCCCCGTGCGCTGTTTGAAATTCCTGTGCAGGCGGCTGTGGGGCGGCAAGGTCATTGCCCGCGAGACAGTCAAGGCCATGCGCAAGGACGTTCTGGCCAAGTGCTACGGCGGCGACATTACCCGTAAAAAGAAGCTGGAAAAGCAGAAAGAGGGCAAAAAGAAGATGCGCCAGCTGGGCAGCGTAACCCTGCCCAGCGAAGCCTTCACTGCCGTGCTGAAGCTCGATTCGGATTCTTAATCGCGGGTTTTCCGGCCTTTTTGCAAAAAAGCCTCGGCGAAGAATTCAATGCCTTGTAAAAAATGCACGTAGCCACGGCCATTGTGCAACTCCCCAACCTTCTCCCTCTGGGAGAAGGTGGCCCCGCAGGAGCAGATGAGGGGGGCAGCTCCCCCTACAAATCCCTGTTTCCTTATAGTCACTGCGGCGCTGCCGTGCAGACTCTTTCCTGATGCAGCAGCGCCGTTTTTAGCATTGCGGACGCAGCCCCGGTATTGTTCACAATTTACCGGTGGATTGCCCTGCCATAGCCGTGGTATAATACTATATTATATATAAAAGTAAAAAGGGGCGTTCATCATGTGTACCGCTGCAACGTATACCACAAAGGATTTCTACTTCGGGCGCAATCTGGATTATGAGTTTTCCTACGGCGATGAGGTCACCGTCACGCCGCGGGCGTATCCGTTCCGCCTGCGCTCCATGGGCGATTTCCGCACAAAGTATGCGATGATTGGTATGGCCTATATAGCCGGGGAGTATCCCCTGTACTATGACGCCATCAATGAAAAGGGCCTCGGCGTTGCCGGGCTGAACTTTGTGGAACGCCGTCTACCACCCGGCGGCAGACGGTAAAAACAACATTACCCAATTTGAGCTTATCCCCTGGCTGCGCCATAGCTGCGCCACGCTGGCCGAGGCCCGCACCCTGCTGGAAAAGGCCAACATCGTCAACATTCCGTTCAGTGAGCAGCTTCCCCTTGCCCAGCTGCACTGGCTTATTGCCGACAAAACGGGGAGCATCGTGGTGGAGTCCACCGCCGACGGCCTGCACATCTACGATAACCCCGTCGGTGTACTGACGAACAACCCGCCGTTCCCGCAGCAGCTTTTTGCGCTGAACAACTACCGTGCCCTGTCGCCCCCACACCCCTGCCAGTACCTTTGCCGAGGGGGCTGGAGCTACCGGTCTACAGCCGCGGCCTCGGCGGGCTGGGCCTGCCGGGGGACCTGTCCAGCCAGTCCCGCTTTGTGCGTGCGGCATTTGTGCGGATGAACGCCAAATCCGGTGACGGTGAGGCCGAGAGCGTCGGGCAATTTT
>VOFK01002486.1_pt1 | contig 41729 bp, 49 predicted proteins | sample 5384121 | NCBI WGS metagenome assembly VOFK01 (sample SAMN12384730, study PRJNA508395) | human gut metagenome | isolation source: healthy gut J | host: Homo sapiens | reverse complement strand
ACAGCTCGGAAAATACGAAGTCAACGCTCGCTTGCCTGACCGTGGCTCTGCCGAGCGCGCCGTGTGGACGGTGTGCAGCTCGATATCGCGCCGTCGACCGGAAAAGCCGAAGCAGACGGTGCCGACGGCTTTTCATCGGATCTCGCCGCCGGGTCCTGCGATTCCCGTTATGCCGACACCGGATCCTTTTCGGCATCGTGCTGCACGCGCCGCGCCCGCCATCTCGCGCGGTTCGCTCGCTTACGCCGCGCCGTAAGTGTCGAGCGTTTCGGTACGGGATCGAGCAGCTCGTGCTTTTGCGTCGTTTGCGTAGGTGACGCACGGTTAAGCATCGGCGTGATGCGTCCGGACGAGCTCTGGCCTGCGCCGCGAGCCCGCCGGTGCAGGATTCGGCAAAGGTTATGTGCCACCGCGGCGAATCAGCTTCGGCGACGACATCGCGCAGCACCAACAACGCGTCGCGCTCGAGTCTTTGTTCGCTCTGACGTTAAATTTGACCGTTTCATACATGCTTTCCTTATATTTATGTGATGTGCGCCGCGAATCGGCGTGCGGATCCGGGAGCTGCCGTGCCGCCGATAGGAAGTGGCGGATTTCGGCGGTCGGCCCAGCCAGCGTATAAAATTCGTTTTGATCTTCGGTTCCTTTTCCGGCAGACGAACCGCTCCCTTGCCGAGGGCGTGCTTTTTCATCAACCATATTGCAGGCGAGCACGCGAGGCGGTGCGCAGACCCTCGCCGTCCTGAGCCGCCTCGCCGAGCGCATTGCAAAATATTCCGGTATTGCGCTTATTTTGATGGAGCATGCCGCTTATCGAAAAATATTCCATTCAGCTCGTCGAAGAGGTCACTTGGTCGTTCCGCTTCTGCGCGCGCAACGGCGCGCACCACGACTGCTTCATCGTCTTGTCAAAGTGGCGTCGAATAAAGTGAGTCGAGAATAACTATGAGCGCGCCGGGTACGGATGCGTAATGGACCGGCGACGCGATAAACCCGTCTGCGGTCTCAGGTGTCCCGCGAGCTCGTAAAGCTTACCGTCGTCGCGACGCATCTGCCCGTTTGTAGCAAGCGCGGCAGCCCGTGCAGCCGTAGAACAGCCTTCTGCGCATCAAAGAGCTTCCGCATTCCTCGAGCGCTATGAGTTTGGCCTCGTGGGCGCTTCAAATCATAAGAACCTTCATTGCTGCTTTCCCGACATTGCCCGTGCCGGATTCATTTTTCGTGAAGAAGAAAACAAAAGCGTCCTTCCCGAATAAACTATGCCTCGTGCGGCAGATTATGCACGCGCGCGTCTGTATTCATATAATATAAATGGATGATTGTTCACGATGCGCGCGCAAAAATCACCGTGATCACGCTCGAAAGGAATCGGTCCTTGAAAACAGTTTGAACAACAAACAAGACAAGATGTACAAAGAAAAAGTTCTTTTGTCAATATCCTTTAGTATAAAACCCCAAGTAAAGCACTAAGTAGATTCAGTATTGAATCTTCATAAAAAGAATTTTTATGAAGAGTTTGATCCTGGCTCAGGATGAACGCTGGCGGCGTGCTAACACATTCAAGTCGAACGATTTATTGAATTAATCCTTCGAGACGTTTGATAAATTTAGTGGCGGACGGTGAGTAACGCGAGCAACCTGCCTTGCAACCGATAACAGTTGAAACGACCGTTAATACGGGATAAAGTATTTAACGCATAACTGAATACCAAAGATGTCGTGCAAAAAGATGGCTCAAGTGCTGATTAGATAGTTGGTGAGGTAACGGCTCACCAAGTCGTGACGATCAGTAGCGACTGAGAGGTTGAACGGCCTCAAGCATTGAACCGGAGAAACGGTCCAGACTACGGAAAAAGGTGGGGAATATTAACATGCAAAGCCTGACCCAGCGACGCCATGCGGAAAGGGAAGAAGGTCTTCGGATTGTAAACCTCTGTTGATAGTGTTAGCGGAAGTGACGGTACCTTATCGAGGAAGTCACGCTAACTACGTGCCAGCAGCCGCGGTAATACGTAGGGAGCGAGCGTTGTCCGGAATTACTGGGTGTAAAGGGTGCGTAGGCGGGATGGCAAGTTGGATGTGAAAAATCATGGGCTCAACCCCGACCTGCATTTGAAACTGTCGTTCTTGAGAGTGCAGAGGTAGGCGGAATTCCTAGGTGTAGCGGTGAAATGCGTAGATATCGGGAGGAACAATTGGGTGGCGAAGGCGCCTTACTGGACGACCACCGACGCTGAGGCACGAAAGCATGGGGAGCAAACAGGATTAGATACCCTGGTAGTCCACGCCGTAAACGATGATTGTTAGGGTGGGGGATTGACCCATTCCGTGCCGGAGTTAACACAATAAGCATTCCACCTGGGGAGTACGACCGCAAGGTTGAAACTCAAAGGAATTGACGGGGCCCGCACAAGCAGTGGAGTATGTGGTTTAATTCGACGCAACGCGAAGAACTCTTACCAAGTCTTGACATCCTGCGACGGACTAGAAATATGTAATTTCCTTCGGGACGCAGGAGACAGGTGGTGCATGGTTGTCGTCAGCTCGTGTCGTGAGATGTTGGGTTAAGTCCGCAACGAGCGCAACCCTTATGGTCGTTACTACGCAAGAGGACTCTGGCCAGACTGCCGTTGACAAAACGGAGGAAGGTGGGGATGACGTCAAATCATCATGCCCTTTATGACTTGGGCTACACACGTACTACAATGGCGTTAAACAAAGAGAAGCAAGACCGCGAGGTGGAAAGAGCAAAACTCAGAAACAACGTCCCAGTTCGGACTGCAGGCTGCAACTCGCCTGCACGAAGTCGGAATTGCTAGTAATCGCAGATCAGCATGCTGCGGTGAATACGTTCCCGGGCCTTTGTACACACCGCCCGTCACACCATGAGAGCCGGGGGACCCGAAGTCGGTAGTCTAACCGCAAGGAGGACGCCGCCGAAGGTAAAACTGGTGATTGGGGTGAAGTCGTAACAAGGTAGCCGTAGGAGAACCTGCGGCTGGATCACCTCCTTTCTAAGGAGTCAGGCAATGGAAGAGACATCGAAGATGGTCGGCCATTGGAACAGGTGACAGATAACAAGTTTGAGTAGATATTGTTCGATTTTGAGGGCCCTGACAGGGGGTTACTCAAAACCTTATGTGGGGGTTTAGCTCAGCTGGGAGAGCACCTGCTTTGCAAGCAGGGGGTCAAGGGTTCGATTCCCTTAATCTCCACCACATGGGCCAATAGCTCAGCTGGCTAGAGCACACGACTGATAATCGTGAGGTCGATGGTTCGAGTCCATTTTGGCCCACCATGTGATGTTTCTCAAAGTTCCGGGAGACCGGGCTTTGAACAACATCACCAAGACGTACCTTGAAAACTGAATAATAACTGCGAAACAAAGATTATAGTAAGTTCTTTTAAGAAATATTGCAATTTCAAAAGGAAGGGTAACAATAATCTTCGTTGGCAATAAGAGAGAATCAAGAGGATACCAAATGTTCCCGAAAGAAACGTTTGAATGGTCAAGCGAACAAGGGCGCAGGGCGAATGCCTTGGCACTGGGAGCCGATGAAAGACGTGATAAGCTGCGATAAGCTTCGGGGAGCTGCAAATAAGCATTGATCCGGAGATCTCTGAATGAGGAAACTCACCTGGGTTCATACTCAGGTACGATACACTGAAATTTAAAATAGGTGTATTGAGGGAACCGCCTGAACTGAAACATCTAAGTAGGGCGAGGAAGAGACATCAAACGAGATTCCGTAAGTAGTGGCGAGCGAACGCGGAAGAGGGCAAACCGAGAGTAGAAATACTTTCGGGGTACGGACTGCTTTTAAGACTCAATCTGTTAACCGAACGGCATGGGAAGGCCGGTCAGAGAGTGTGAGAACCACGTAGGTGAAAACGGAGAGAGCTGCGCAGGATCCAGAGTACGGCCAGACACGTGAAACCTGGTCGGAATACGGGGGGACCACCCTCCAACCCTAAATACTACCCAGTGACCGATAGCGTATAGTACTGTGAAGGAAAGGTGAAAAGCACCCCGGGAGGGGAGTGAAAAAGAACCTGAAACCCTGTGCCTACAAGCACCTAGAGCACGTCAATGTGTGATAGGGTACTTTTTGTAGAACGGTCCGGCGAGCGATTGTATGCAGCAAGGTTAAGGACTTCAGGTCCGGAGCCGAAGCGAAAGCGAGTTTGAAAAGGGCGTTAAGTTGCATATAATGGGCCCGAAACCGGGTGACCTACCCATGGTCAGGTTGAAGTGGAAGTAAAATTCCATGGAGGACCGAACCGACCTCCGTTGAAAAGGCGGCGGATGAACTGTGGGTAGCGGAGAAATTCCAATCGAACCCGGAGATAGCTGGTTCTCCCCGAAATAGTTTTAGGACTAGCCTCAAGTTAGATACCTGGAGGTAAAAGCACTGAATAGCCTAGCGGCCGAGAGGTTAGCGAAGCTTATCAAACTCAGAATGCCAGAGTATTGATGCTTGGGAGTCAGACAGTGTCAGATAAATGTCATTGTCAAAAGGGAAACAGCCCAGATCTACAGCTAAGGTCCCAAAGTACAGGTTAAGTGGAAAACGATGTGAAGATACGTAGACAACCAGGATGTTGGCTCAGAAGCAGCCACACATTCAAAGAGTGCGTAATAGCTCACTGGTCGAGCGTCTTTGCGCGGAGAATTTAACGGGGCTCAAACCTGACACCGAAGCTTAGGCAATACAGCAATGTATTGGGTAGGGGAGCGTTGTATACGCGGCGAAACAGTAGCGCAAGCGGCTGTGGAGTGTATAGAAGTGAGAATGCCGGAATGAGTAGCGCGAATGCAGTGAGAATCTGCATGGCCGAAAGCCTCAGGTTTTTGGAGGAAGGTTCGTCCGCTCCAAGTTAGTCGGGGAGCTAAGGTGAGGCCGGAACGGCGTAGCCGATGCACAGACGGTAGAGATTCCGTCACCACCAAAAAGAGTTAAGCACAGGGACACATATGAAGTCTCGGAGCCGGGTGTTGGTTCCGGTAGAGATCGAGGGAAATTAGTACCGAAGTCTGAGATGGAAGATGGCGAGAAAAGCTGTGTGGATTTCTGAGGTGCCCGTACCGCAAACCGACACAGGTAGGTAGGAAGAAGATTCTAAGGCCAACGGGAGAAGGGTTGTTAAGGAACTCGGCAAATTGACCCCGTAACTTCGGGAGAAGGGGTGCTCAGAGATAGAGCCGCAGAGAATCGGCCCAAGCAACTGTTTACCAAAAACACAGGTTTGTGCTAAATCGAAAGATGACGTATACGAGCTGACGCCTGCCCGGTGCTGGAAGGTTAAGAGGAGATGTGCAAGCATTGAATCGAAGCCCCAGTGAACGGCGGCCGTAACTATAACGGTCCTAAGGTAGCGAAATTCCTTGTCAGGTAAGTTCTGACCCGCATGAAAGGCGTAATGATTTGGGCACTGTCTCGACAGCCCGCCCGGCGAAATTGTAGTACCGGTGAAGATGCCGGTTACCCGCGACAAGACGGAAAGACCCCATGGAGCTTTACTGTAGCCTAATATTGGGTTTCGATGTTGCATGCACAGGATAGATGGGACACAGGGAAGCAGTCGCTTTGGCATTTGCGGAGTGGCCGTTGGGATACCATCCTTGCGATATTGGAATTCTAACCTGCGCCTTTGAATCAAGGCGGGGGACATTGTTAGGTGGGCAGTTTGACTGGGGCGGTCGCCTCCTAAAAGTAACGGAGGCGTTCAAAGGTTCGCTCAGCTTGAACGGAAATCAAGCAAAAAAGAGTGCAAACGCAGAAGCGAGCCTAACTGCGAGACTGACGGGTCGAGCAGTAACGAAAGTTGGAGTTAGTGATCCGGTGGTATGTGAGTGGAAATGCCATCGCTCAACGGATAAAAGTTACCCTGGGGATAACAGGCTGATCTCCCCAAGAGTCCACATCGACGGGGAGGTTTGGCACCTCGATGTCGGCTCATCGCATCCTGGGGCTGTATTCGGTCCCAAGGGTTTGGCTGTTCGCCAATTAAAGCGGTACGCGAGCTGGGTTCAGAACGTCGTGAGACAGTTCGGTCCCTATCTGTCGTGGGCGCAGGATATTTGATGGGAGCTGTCCCTAGTACGAGAGGACCGGGACGGACGTACCTCTGGCGCACCAGTTGTTCCGCCAGGAGCATAGCTGGGCAACTACGTACGGATCGGATAAACGCTGAAAGCATCTAAGCGTGAAGCCGACCCAAAGATAAGATATCCCACTGTTTTAAAAACAAGTAAGACCCCTTGAAGACTACAAGGTTGATAGGCACGATGTGTAAGTGGAGCGATCCATTCAGCAAGTGTGTACTAATAGATCGAGGGCTTGACCACAATTCGCTTGAGATTCCCAGAGTCAATGATAAAATGTTAGCAGTGATTATTCAGTTTTGAAGGCACGTCCTTCTAAGAACCACTGGACAAACAGTAGACAAAATGTGTTATACTGAACCAGTCATATTGGTCGGTGACGATGACGGTGAGGTTCCACCTGTTCCCATTCCGAACACAGAAGTTAAGCTCACTCGTGCCCAAGATAGTTCGCTGGAAACGGCGCGTGAAAATAGGTAGTCGCCGACTTTTATAGTTATCAAGCGAATGAAGAAACCGCATCTGATAATATGCACCTCTAGCTCAGTTGGTAGAGCAACTGACTCTTAATCAGTGGGCCCAGGGTTCGAGTCCCTGGAGGTGCACCAAATTTTGAACGTCAAATCGTAAGATTTGACGTTTCTTTTTTATGTAACCCCGAAAAATCGGGGTTGCACGGTCAATGCACGGTTTTTGCACGGTCGGCGTTTTCGTGGGAATCCTCTGCATAGGCTGGAATTGCTTTGAAATGCGTAGTAAATTTTGCATCAGGTCAGCAGAGCCAGACGGAGCTGGGCCTTTACTTCAGGGGTCGGCGTCCTTCAGAAGTTCCAGCAGAGCGGTCATGGAGATCGTCGGTTCGCCTGCGGCGGGTACAGCCTGCGGGCTGGGGCTTTCCTGTTTGGCATAGAACCCTTCCTCAAATTTCCTGCCCAGCTCTACACGAGAGGACTGCTGGATATGAGCGTAGGTGTTCACCAGCATATCCGCCGTAGCGTGCCCCGTGGTTCCCTGAACCGCCTTCACATCGCCGCCGGAGATCATCAACTGGTAAGTTGCACTGGAGTGCCGCAGACCGTGGAACACAATGCGGGGGAACTCCGGGTGTGCGTCCTGCCACTTGAGGAACTTCTTGCGAATCAGCACAGGCTCCACCGCCAGACCGTTGGGCAGACGGAACAGCATTCCGCTATCATGGTAGCGTGCTGGGTCTTTCCTCTCGTCTGTCGCCAGCTGATTCAGCCACTTCTTCAATTCTTCTTTTTTAGTGCAGAGGTCATGAAGATGGTGCGGCAGGAGGATGCGGTTTTGGTGCTCTTCAAAATGAGGGGGAAGTGGTGCTGCGCGTTCCAACTTATCCGGGAATACCTTGATGATGCAGCCATCGTCTACTTGGTTCAGGGCTTCTTTTCGCACCCGCTGCATGGATTTGTTGATACGGAAGGTTCCAATACCGTCCGCAGCGTCAAAGTCAAGATCCTCCGGGGTCAGACCTACGATCTCGCCCTCTCGCAGTGCGCCCACCAGTGTGAGGTGGACTGCCAGATGCAGGATAGGGTCCTCCATGCTGTCCAGAGCCGCTCGTCATTTCCTCAACTGTCCAAATGGTGCGTTCCTGCGTGGATTTCTTGGGGCTGTCCACGGGAACAGGACTTTTTGACAAGAATGCCCCACTCTACGGCATACTGGAAGGCAGTACCCAGCAGCCGGTGCACCTCGTGGATGGTGGTGCCGGAAAGAAACCGCTGCTTCTGCTTTTCAGTCAGTTTCTGTTTCTTGCCCTCAATATACGAACCGCAGGGCGTTTTGCTCAGGGTCGTGTAGAGGTTCTCCATGTGGTAGGGCTTGAGTTTCTGCATCTCCATGCTACCGATATAGGGGATAATGAGATTCTGAATGGTGGAAAGGTTGGATTCGTAGGTCTTGGGAGCCCACTTGTGTTTGCTGCACTGCTTCGGCAGCCAGTCCATCAGGAACTCTGCCACCGTCACCGAGGACGGAATCAGGAAAGTGCCAGCGGCCAGTTCATGCTCGATTTGCTTCTTTCGGTTCGTTGCCTCCTCTTTTGTGGGAAAGCTCTCCCATTTGTCGCAGCTCTTGCCGTGTTCATCTTCGTAGGTGTATCGGACGCTGTAAGAGTTGCCGCGCTTCGTAATATATGCCATACTGTTTGCCTCCTTATCAAGCTGCCCGGTTGAGCCACGCATCGAAGCTGTCTTTCGGGACACGGATGCTTCCGCCTACTCGCAGGACGCGGAATTCGGTGGTGCGGTTGCACAGGTTGTAAGCAGAGCGCAGACTGATGGCCAGCATTCGTGCGATTTCTTCCACCGTGTACACCAGCTTCGTGGTTGCCGGGCTGTCAGTCGGAGACTTGACGGCATTGGTTTGAGTGACCACCTCCATTGTAGTGGGATTCGAGTCCTTTTGCAAGAACTTATTCGTATAATCGGAAGATTGCACAGGGACGGTCATAGAATTACGGTCAAAATCCATAAGCATTTCTCCTTATATTGTCATATCATCTAAAAAATTCAGCTTAAAGTTCTACATCTTGCCCACGCCTACGGTTTCGCTGCTGCACATTCATGGTGAGCTCCTGCTTGGGGGCAAGAATCTTTTCCAGAAAGCCACACTCCAGTTCGGGCGCACGGTGGAGAGCATCCAGATAGGGTTTCACGTCGTACCACAGGTCGTGGTACTTGTTGCTCCAACGAACGGCCTCCTTTCTTGGCGGTGGAAAGTTCTTCTTTCAGGCGGCGGTTCTCCACATCCATCATATAGCCGTGGTCGGCTTGCTTTTTCAGCTTGGAAAACTCTTCTTCGGTCAGCGAATAGTTACCGAGAAAGGTGCGCTTACCAATATAATCCAGATCGCGCACATGAATGAGGGCTTCTTTCGTGAGCGTGACCTTTTTCTGCACAGCGGCAAGTTCCTTTTCGGTCTTGGAGAGGGTTTTGTTGGTTTGGGTGAGGTGCTGCTCTTTCTGGTCAATCTGGGCGGTCAGAGTGTCCAGCCGCTTCTGCTCCCGCTGGACTTTGAACTGGGTGACGGTCAGGTGTTCTTCAGTGCTGCCACGCTCACCGCGCTCTACATCCGTATACCCGGCGTTGCGCATATAGTGGAAGAAATCGTCTTGCAGGACACTGTACGACTTCTTCAGGACTGGCTTGCCGCTCTTTTGCAGGACAGGCTTTCCGGCATCGTCCAGCAGGGGCTTGGAAGCCCACTTCTTGCTTCGGCTGACCTGCATGACGGTCTCCTTGACTGTGCCGACCAGTGCCTTGTCCTTGCAGCGTTTCGACCAGAGGATCTGCTTTTCCACCACAGGCACATAGACCACATGAAGATGGTAGTGGTAAACTTCGCGGCCTAGTGCTTCGGTCATGGCGCGGTTGATCTCGTCGGCGTGCATGACTGCCGAGAGGATATACTGCTCACCACCCACGATCTGAACGGCTGCTTGGTAGGCATCCGCATAGAACTGCTTGGCGAACTCGTAGCCGCCGTGGTTGTCAAAGTAGGCCGAGTTGACATCAAAGACAAGCTCGCAGTAGTGGGTAGCATCCGGCTTCAGGCCGCGCGTGGAGATCGTGCCATCGGCTTCCAGTTGGGAGAACAGGTCAGTGTAGCTGGCGGTTGGCTTTTTGAAGTGGACGTTCCATGAGGTGCGCTGGGGGATAATGTCGGGGTTCCGATAGCTGTCCTTTTCACGCTCGTTGTGCTGCTGGGTGTTGCCAACGGCCTTGTCCGAAACGGCGAGATTTCGAACACTGGTGCGGTCAACGCCATCATTTCTTGCCAAAGGGCATCCCTCCTTTCAAGGTTCATCGAGAGGTGACGGGGAATGAAGATGCACTTCTCCGGAAGTGTAATAACCCACTATGACACTTTCATCCCTATGGGCTGCAAAGTGTAGTGGGCTCTCCCGAGGGAAAACGTCTCCTGCGGGAGAGCTACGTCAAGTTCGCACAATGCGAACTTGATTGCTCCGTACGCATCTGAAAAAATTGCGTACGGACTTCAAATAACCCGTACGGTTCGTACGGTGTACGGAAACCCGAAATATAAACGATAACACGCCTTTTTATCTCTTCGATTCGCCGTACGGGTGCGTACAAACGTACAGACCGTACAGGTTGTACGAACTTCTTCCGTGAAAAAATGCACTTTTTATGGACAGGGAGTGGACAAGCGGCTCAATGCCCACGAAGCCCCGCACCCTGCGGCCACCGGGCAGGGCGGTGTTATGTACTGCACCAGAGTCCCCAAAGCGTGGGAAATCTGGTGTTTTTGTGCTTCCTGCCTGAATATACGGAAAATTTTGCAGGAAAGGCGAAAAAGCGGCAGAACTGCAACGGAAAAAGAAAAATGCCCTCACTGGTTGCAGAGCTGCAACAGCAAGGGCGGAGAGGTAACCGTATATTGAACAAAACGGCAGAGCGTATTATAATGAGGAAAAAGCTCAAAAAGGAGGGCCGACCACATGGCACAGGAATATCTGCCCGCACCATCCAACATCCGTCTTGCGGACTTGATGAAAGAGCACAACATCAGCCAACCAGAACTTGCCAAGGAGATCGGCTGCTCCAAGAGCACCATCAACCGTTTTATCAGTGGCGCAAAAGGAACCCTGACCCATGAGCAGGTGCTAAAGATCGCAAGGCTGTTCAACGTATCTACGGATTTCCTGCTGGGAGAAACCAACATCCCTGACCGCAAAAACTATGACATTGCCGAGCTTGGCTTGTCCGTAGAAGCTGCAAAGAACCTCTACACAGGGCGTGTCAATGCAGAGGTGGTCAACCTGCTGTTGGAAAACGCCCGGTTTGCAGAGCTTACTTACCGCATATCGCAGTATTTTGATGATACTTTTGCGTCCGGCATCGCAGCACAGAATGCCATGCTCACGACATTGAGCACCCTGCTGCGCACAAAGGTCAAGACCCCGGAAGCAGCCAAGGCCGCAAAGGACATCAGTCTTCGGAGAAAGCCGGTGTATCAAGGCGACCTTGATGACATTGAGATGTACTTCATGGCGGCGGTCAAGGAAATCAAGAAGGGCATCGGGAGCCATTACGCCGAACAGGAAGCTATGAGTAAGAAAGTGGCGGAGAAGATGTTCACTGAATTGACCAAAGGGCAGGATGTGCAGCACCCAACGATCACGGCAGAGCAGTTGACAGATGCAATGTTGGGCAGTGTTTCGGGTATGGAGGGAGCTACGCCGGAAGCACTGGAACAGCTGCGAAGCGGTCTGTTGGGAATCTTGCAGTCTGCTGCAGAGCAGGAAAACGCCCATGAAGCAGACGAATGAACGGCTTTGTGCGCTGGCACAGAAAGGCGATGCTGCCGCGCTGGACAGCCTGATCGACAACAACAAGTCCTTTATTGGCAAGGTGGCGAATGACCTTTTCCGCAGCATGAATTTGGCACAGGCTGGCCTGAACCTTGATACGGACGATTTGAAACAGGCAGGGAATCTGGGCTTATGGAAAGCTGTGCCAAAGTTCGATGCAGCGCGTGGCATGAAGTTCCTGACCTACGCGGCTCCTGCCATCCGCAACGCCATGATGGATATGGTGCGGGATGCCTTTGCCGCTTTTGAGCAGCGGATAGTGACGGAGGACAAGGACGGTATCTGCTACCAGCGCGTTTCGCTGGACGATGTTCTGCCGGGAGAGGAACAGCTGCGGCGCATCGAAGCCATAGCCGACCCCTACGCCATGCAGCCGCAGAGTATTATGGAAGAGCAGGAATCGCGCCGGGAGCTGTACGATGGCCTGAAACGGCTGATCCAGCGGGAGCAGACCTACCTGCTGTACCGCTATGGCTTTACTGATGGCGAGGAACATCCGCTGATCGGCACGGCGATATACTTCCACCTGACAAAAGGCCGCGCCCAAAAGACCGAGGAACAGGCCATGGATAATTTGTGGCTGGAATTGCCGTGGTGGTTTATCTGAGTGAAAAGAAAAAATCGTGATTGTGCTACAAGTTTTCTGGAAATTTATGTGCAGCTATACGATTTTGAGGAATTTTGTAGACGGATGAAACAAAATAGGATTAAATCTAAGTATCTAAGGAACGTTGATTTCACGAAGCTGCTGGATTACCGACTGTAGGATTTGAGGAGGATGCCGTTTTATGAAAATTACACGAGATAAAATGTTTTTTTCAAAAGATCTTATTCATACACTGGCATATGTCGGAATGTTCGTGGCGGCAATTATATCGGTTGGAGCGTGTGAGTCTGGTATTTGGGTGGCTGCGATATTAGCATGGATTGTAGCAGGTATAATTATCGGATTGGCGATTATTTCCGACTATAAAAAGGCAGAACTTTTTTGAAAAATGGAACAAGAATCACCGGAAAGGTTACCGCAACAAAACGAGTACATATAAAATTTCATATGAGTACCTACCACCTTGCCGATGAAGACGTAATCTATCCATATGTGGTACATTATCAGTATAAAGTTAAAGGTGAAACCTATAATGGAAAGTCGCAGTGGTTTTGGTTCAATCCATGTATTCCGAAAGGGGCACCAATAAAAATTCTAGTAGACCCAAAAGAATCCGGCCCGAAGTACAGTTCTCAAACCAGAAAGCTAAAGATGGCTTTCAATCGAGGTAAAACAAAAAGTTTATCCTTATAGCGTGTTTATTTAAAAAGAAGATTGCGATTGTGCTACAAATTTTCAGGAAGTTTATGTGCATCTATACGATTTTGAAAAATTTTGTGGACAAACGAAATAAATCAGGCTTAAATTTCGTTATCTAAACAAAAAAAGCAAGGCGGGAAGGTTTGATGATTTGTAAAAAATGAGGGCATAAAAAAATAAAGTAGGCGTTTGATATTTCCAGCAATGTGGGCAGTAGTGAAAGAAGGTATAGAAAATGAAGAAAACTTTATATACATTTTTGGTTTGGAATTTTCTGTTGTTTGTAGCTGGTTTAAGTGATATTGTTTTTTATAGAAATCTTACATCGGTAGAAGGTATGACAATAAGCTGGACCCAGCCAGCGCTTGTAAGTATTACTTCATTTTTAATATTGCTTTCAATATATTATGGGATGCACCAGCTCCTTTTCGGGAAAAAAATTTTTGTTTGAAACTGGAAATCAAGCAGGAAGACATAGATAAATTGCGAAATTCAATTTATGATTTTTCTGAAAAAAGGCGAAATTGACCCCGAAAAATTGCAGCAACACTTGAAGTGTTTGATAATTGCTGAAGTTGTTTTGTGGGGTGGATTCATCGTTTACTTATTTATATCAAAGGGCTACTAATTTTCAATTCTAATAATGGGGTAAAGTGGTACGAATGAAAAAGATACAGAACTTTTTCTCGACGATTTTGCAAAAGCTGTGGAAAAGTTCGATAACTATCGTTTAGCATTAAAAACTACGGAAGCTTTACGCTGAAAGCTGTAACTTTAAGCAGACCGGAAAAGCTTATAATGAGGGTAGAACAGAAATATGACCAACGAAGATACCACTGATTTTGACGAGCACTTCGCTAAAATTTCGTCCTATATTGTGGACACATTGCACGGCGTTCCACTTGAGATGACCGAGGATGAAAAAAGAACAATTTCGCATACAGGTTATTTCAAATCAGTATGCAGAACGGTTTGCTAAGTGAAGCCGAAAAGACAGAAACGTATAGAGGTTTATCAAAAATTGATATTCTCCATACAGTTTCTATCCCTCAACTGGCTAGAACAATCCCACTTAAAGGTTTGAATCTCAGTTTAGAAAAAATACAGAATGCCGGATGGTGTAATAATAGAGGTTGAGAGTTCGTCACATTATTTGGGGTCATTTAGTGAGAAAAATGATTCCTCCACAAATTGGATAGAAAAAGATCATGGAGGGTGTCGGTATTCACTAGATGGATTCTCAAGAAGCATAAACAGCCCGCTATTTGCAGAGAATTCTGGAAGGAAATTGAAGATAGCATCCTTCCGATAACAGCACCCCGGACGTTTGTGAACTCTCACAACAGAGATCAAGAACCAATCCCTGCTTTGCGCTTACACCGTTTTGGTGACATTTTTTCTCCGTCTTGCTACAATATTGTGGATTTTTTCTATTTGTGCTTTGCTATTATCGACATCTAAAATGGAAACCGTGATGGAGGTGATTTCAATGCAGATAATTTCCTTGAAAACAAATTGAATGCTTTGGCAAACGGTGGCCAGTTCTCCATTTCCTACGACATCACGATTCCGTAATAAAAGCATTAGATAATGGGTATAAAAGCCACGATTCTTTAGAGTCGAAAGAAAAGAATCGTGGCTTTGTACGTTTGAATTATGGAGCAAGCCAAATGAATAAGAAATTGGAATTTTTTAGCAGTATGGCGGTTGCCTTTATAGTTTTGATATTGGTCTTTCTTTGCATTCGTTTTTCAGGTCAGGGAAAATTTGCTACACATGGAGGAACCAATCCGTCTGATGTAAAATGTATTTATACTTCAGTTTGGCCGGATAATGAATACACTAGGCTTATTTGTGAGCCGGAAAGTGGAACGATAGAATATATATTGGATGGTTCTAATGCTGGGTATTATGCAATCTTTTATAATAATATCTCTGAAGAAGAAATACAAAAAATATATTGACCAATTGAAAACCTTAGGATACGCTGAAGAGGCATCGGCTTCAGAAAGCGTTTCGACAGGCGTTTTGCTAAGAAAAAGATGAAACATGGATAAGCATTGCATACTCAGAGGGAGGATTTGGAATCCGGATTTCAGTAGAAAAATCCTGAATAAAAGAGATGCTGGGGAATCCCGGTTATCCCTATGATGCAGTGGAAAGAAAATGGATTGCTCAATATTGGAGGCTCCAACCACAGCTTCTTTGTTGAAATGTTAATCAGTTAGATACCGCCAGACGGTTTATTTAGAACGAGGTTAAGTTGGAACAGCCGATGCCACACTCGGAACAAACAATAGCGGAGGCCGTACAAGATATGTGCTAGTATGGGAGAAAGATGGCATATCACATACGATCATTGGAAAGATACCGCGTGAAGAGATTCTAAAAATTGCAGAGAGCATTTCCTAACTGGCTGAATTTTTGCCCACAACGCTTGTAATTATTTACAAATGTGTGGACACTTTTTCGTTGAAGCGTCCAAAGCTGACAAGATTTTGAACTTTTTTCAAAAAAGCTGTCACAAACGCAGTGTGAGCAACGTTGACTAAGCAAAAGCTCCTGGGGAGTGTACAAAATGGAGGTTATTCATTAATCAAAATGACGAAAGAAGAAATCATTTCCATGCTATCAAAGGAATTGAACAGTGAATGGACGAATGGAGTCACATGTTTGATGGTGGAAAATTCCGATAGCTATATTCCAGTAATAGTTCATCACAATAAAAATGAACTTATTGTTGAAGTAGGGAGAACAAGACAAGAAGATTTACCGCATCGGACGAAATGAGCTAAATAAAACATCTTAGTCATCACCAAAAAAATCATTGAAATCAGTCACAATTTGACGCATAGAATATGAATTCAAACTTGATATGAGGTGATTCCAATGCAGAAAAAATAGAACACATATTTCGAAAATATTGCTACCATCAAACTGTCAAAGAATACAAGTCAAACGGTTCTTTGATTCGTTCTAAAACGGATTACTATCAGGCTATTGGTGGTTAAGTCACTCCGTTTGTAAGGAAAGGGTTGAAAATGGATTTTCTTAAACAAAAAGGGCCATTAGCAAGAGAATTCTGCAACACGTTGATTTACATTATTTCGTTAGTGTCATTAAAGCCTTCAAGCCTTCAGAGGGTGTTGACGGAACTTCAATGGAATGGAATGTGGTTCTTTTCTCTGGCATTTTTCGCTGTCATCTTTATGGAAATGCTGTCCGATTTTTTGCTGGTTACAGATCGCTGCACTGCATGGAAAGCATTAAATGGAAATGTCAGCGAAGCCGAATTTCACAATCTTCAGCAGATTGTCCTATGCGAAAATCAGAAAGTTTCCATTGAGAAGAAACTTGCAAGTACGATACTACTGGTTCTGATGATATGTGCAACTGCTGCATTTGTGTGGTTTACCTTTTGGTATAAGGTTTTTTGTTATGAAAGAGATAATTATTATACCACATATTGGAATTGGACAATTAAAATTAGGTATGGCACCAGATGAGCTAGAAAAAACTTTTCTGCAAATGAAGAGACAATGGTCGAATTCTTCTAATGAAGCAATGCAAATGGAACGTTGTGCGGAAACCGATGACCCTAATTTGATAACCGGACGATATATGGATAATGATTCGTTCTTTCTAGTGCAGTATCGGAACGGAAAAGCTACTGAAATCGGCATCCAGAGAGATCTGTCTAAAGTTGCGTCAATAAAACTGTTCGAATGGACATGTTTAATACAACCGCCGAGTGTATTATTGATAGCTTAATGAAAAAGGACAAAGTTATTTGCAACGAAAAGGACTTGTAACTTGGGACGGAATATATTTTTCCCAAAAAGTGGAGTCCGACTCTGGAGAGCGAGCATTTCATCCCAAATTGTTGAAAGACCCGTTATACATGGAAGAAATGCAGGCGGTATTAGAAGACGAAATACCAGTATCAGTATTTTTTCAGATGGTCACCATAATAGATTGAACTACTAACTAAGAGCCCCTCTATTTGTAACGACTGCAAGTAGAGGGCTGTTGATCTGTTTGGAATATTTCAATTAAAGGTCAATCTTCCAGTCTGCCATGGTCGCAGCCAAGTGAAAGGTAGTGTTCAATCTCACCACTCAGCACAAGCTGGGCGTACTCCAATGGCTTATTGTAGAGCAGCCAGTCCAGTTCTGCCCGCTGTGCCGGGGTGTTGCCGTACTCGTCCTCAATGGCAATGCAGTCGATGGCAACAGCAGAGCCGTCCGCAAACTGGGCTTCCACCCGGTTGGTGTCCATATTGTAGTGGCAAGAAAGCAGTTTGTTCATAGTCGTGTCCTCCATGACTTGATTTTGATGTTCGGCCACTCAAACCAATGCCGTCAAGCCGGTGGGGGATAGAGCGATTTTATTTGTCGGGGAGTAAGTGCACGGTTTCTGCACGGATTTTGCACGGCGTTTCAAAACGTGCAGAAGGTGCTTTTCGCTGCAAAAATCCGACAAAGGGCGCAGAAATTGCTGGGTGAAAAAATCACGTTGATTTGATTAAAAAATAACGATGACTCGAAACTTCCATAAATTGAGACGAACCGGCGGTTTGCTCTCTTAATCAGTGGGCCCAGGGTTCGAGTCCCTGGAGGTGCACCACAACAACAAAATCCGAACTTTTTCCGATAGGAGAAGGGTTCGGATTTTTTGTGTTCTTTGGAAAACAGAATGAATCCCTTTGCTTCCATCGAAAACGTCCTGGACCTTATCATAAGAAAGCACGACAGACCACTGTAAGACTGTAGTGCCGTAAGGCAGAAAGGACACAAACATGAAGTACGATGCAAAGAGCTTGCCATTTCAACATGGATACCGGCTGCGTGGAACTGCTGCTCCGGGATGGGAGAATGATCTCCATTGACTGCACCGGGGTCGAGGATGCACTGGATGTGACCATGGCGCAGAGGTCGGAACTTGGATTACCTCATCTACAATGACCCGCTTGGCTATGCGGATTTGATTCTGAACGGAGACCCGGAGGAATATTTGAGGAATGTAGCTGAGAGCCATGGATCAGAGGATTGATCGTTTAGAGATTAACTCGATATAAGGAACAAGCCCACAGGTCTGCCGTATTTTTATGCGGTCTATCCTGTGGGTTTGTTTGCTATTATCGACTCATGATTGAATTTGAAATTTCAAGCACGACCGTATCATATTTGTAGGTGGCAACAATCATCGGCAGGCCTCCAGCCTTCAAAACTTATGCAGACGTCTGATTTTCGTATCGTTTAAGCCAGAGAAAAAAGCTGATATTGAGCAGAATGCCCACTACGGTGGAGGTGGGTGCGGACAGACCAATCATCGTCAGGCTGGCGTTGGGCTGGATACTCATAATATACGCCATGGGGAGACGCACCAGCAGGGTCTGCACCAGCCCCTGTACCATGACCCAGAGCGTTTTGTCGTTGCCGTTGAAGTAGCCCACCATGCTGAACAGGATGGCAGTGGCGATGGTCTCGGGCGCAAAGCCCATGAGGTAGGCGTAGCCGTTGGCAATGACAGAGGCATCTGCCGTAAAAGGCTGGAGAGAACGTCACCCTTGCACCAGACCAGCGCAAACACGGCGCAACCGAACACTAGACCGATGCCGATGCCGGTGAACATGGCCTGCTTGGCGCGCTTTTTGTTGCCAGCACCCACGTTCTGGGACACAAAGGACGCCATGGACTGCATCAGAGAACTGGGGATCAGCATGGCAAAGTTGACAATCTTGCAGGCCACGCCGTAGCCGGAGGATGCCTCCAGCCCCAGCCGGTTGACAAAGGCGCAGAGCGCCAGAAACGAAACCTGGGTCAGGAACTCCTGCATGGCCAGCGGCAGACCGATGCCCAGAAATTTTTTGCACTGGGGGTTCAGCTTGAAATCAGAGCGATGGATTTTGAAAGGGCAGCTCCTTCTTCAAAGCAGCATTGCGATTGCACAGATTACGCTGACAGCTTGTGCTGCTACCGTAGCAATGGCGGCACCGGCAGCATCCAGATGAAAACCAGCCACCAGCACCAGATCGCCAATAACATTCACAATGCACGCCACCAGCACAAAAGATCAGCGGAGAGCGGCTGTCGCCCAGACCGCGGAAAAGAGCCGAGAGCATATTATAGGCTACAATAAAGAAGATACCGCCGCCGCAGATGCGCACATAGCTGGCGGTCAGGTCCAGGGCTTCGGCAGGAGCCTGCATCAGACTGGAAATAAGCCGTGCAAAAAAAACACCAGCACCACGAACAGTGCAGCTGCCAGAAGGGTGAACACAACAGCTGCCCCGCCAATGACTTGCCCGATGTACTGCGGTCGTTTTTCGCCCAGATAGCGCGCAATCAGCACCGTGATGCCCATGGCAAACTGGGTCACCACAAAGGTCACAAGATTCAGCACCTGGCTACCAGTAGAAACCGCAGACAAGCCTGAAGTGGAGCCAAAAGCGCCCCACAACCAGCAAATCCACCGCGCCATAGGCGGCCTGCAGCACCAGCGCACCCAGAATCGGCAGCATAAAAAGGGCGAGCTTTGGCAAAATGCGGCCTTGGGTAAAATCGGTCTTATCGTTTTTCAAGAGAATCTTTCCTTTCGCACATAATAGCATAGAATTTTTCCAGCGTTTGGATGGTGCACGCTGCATCCTCCTCGGAAATGCCGTCCAGATACGGGAGCAGTTGCGAGAAGTAGTCCGTATTGTACTTCTGGGAAAGCGCTTGCCCGCTCTCGGTGAGGAACAGATAGGTCACGCGGCCATCTTCAGCGGACACCTGTTTTCTCAGATACCCTTTGTGCTCCATCTCTTTTACGGTACGGGTCACACCGGGGCGGGGCAGATTCAGCGCATCGCTGAGATCAGAGATCTTCGGCCAGATGCCACGGGTCTGCAATTTCTGAATAACATCCAGACACTGGATATAGGAGGATGTCACACCCTCCGGCAGGGCAGGCAGCATCTCCCGTGCCCGCTTTGCCTCATAGCAGGCGTCCAGCAGCCGTTTGATGAGTTCGATTGTCATAATGAAATTCCTCTCCAAACGATTATCGAAGGTAATTAACATTGATAATTATATAGAACTACCCGGGAATGTCAAGTCTTTTTGAAAAATCGGAGATGTCGGCAGCTTTGAGGCATCTGCTTCCGGCATACCATTCTTGAGAGGGTGTTTGAGCGAATACAGTCTGAACCATGGATTAGAAGATCAAATACAAAACAAAAACAGGGTGCGTCCCTGAGGACGCACCCTGCCAGCGTAATTCACGATTTGATTCGTTGGCAACAACCGTGAATTGCATATCGCAAACAGGTCGTTGAGAATTGCTCTGCTTGTAAAACTTGCGATTAAAGCCACAGATAACAGCGATATGTACAGCAGGGCGTTCCCCGTCGGGAACGCTCTGCTTTTCTTTGCTGGCATGATGAGGCCTGCTCCGCCTGCCATGCAGCAAACTCCCGCTGTCCTACCTCGCTGTTCCAGCAGGCAAGGATCGCCGGATAGAATGCCCGTGCCAGTCGTTCGATGGCTTCATCGGGGTAGGGGAAATATTTGTGGACTTTTTCTCTTTTTTGTTCAAACGCACACTCCTTTGATCGTCCCACCGCAGCAAAGTCGGGCGAGAAAATCAAAGTTCCAATTTTTATCAGGCGCAAGGGGCGCGGATGCTTTCCGCCCTGCACTTGCGGCTGGTGGCTCGTTGATGGCTTACAAAAAGCTGCGGAAGCCGACAGACTCGATTTGGCCTTGATTGTATTCCTGAAATAAAATTTTTCAGTGGATTAGGAAGATCGGATATTTGATTCATTAGGGGAGCTCCTTTTGTGCAAAAAGTGGTTGAGTTGTTGCTAATATAGCACAAAATGCTGCCGATTGTCTACATGGGGGAGCAACCCACACTGCATAAAAACTGACAAAAAAGGACGGCTATGGATTAACAATTGAATCAAGAGCTCAAAGAACGCCATAAACGATCTTCCCTGTCAAAATCGCAATTTTACAGCCAGCAAAACAGCTTTGTACAGCAATGCGCTGGCTACCATCGGTAGTGGTGTTATAACTTCCAAGATCGAGCGGGAAAGTACCGGCTGCTCGTCCCAGTCGATCAGCTGTCCGGCCAGTCAGCGCCCAGCTTTTTTCGCTCAGCGCCCCATAAGCCTGCTCAAAGCCCTCTGGCCTTCGAGGATCCAGATTGTACTTTCGTCGTTGGCAAGATCGGTGTTCAGTTGGGTGGCACCAGCCATCTGGCCGTTCATGTCGGTCAGGGCGGCGTTGGCGCTCCATGTGTAGTTGTTCACCTGCACCACCACAGCCCCGTCGCCGTTGGCATCGTCCGCATAGTCCGCCAGCGCAGTCTGCAGACGCTGCATCGCATCGTCTGGCAGGGCTTCTGCCGTGACCACCGCTACGGTGTAGTCCGGGTCTACGGTAGGTCAGCAGGCCGTGCGCCACATATGCCACGCCCACAATGACCATTGCCGCCACCGCCACGATGCCCCAGTTGTAATACCACCAGTTGGCGCGGGAGCGCTTTTTCTGCTCCTGCGCGGTCAGGATCTTATCGGGCGCTGCCGGGTGCGGAATGGTGCGCACCTGTACGCCGTATTCTTGCCGCAAAACGGGGAACAGGGTCTGCATGGCTGCAAGCCCGGGCAACCAGAAACCGAACAGCACTGCCCAGAATACGCTGACCGGGAACAGCAAAAAAGCATGCCGCCGATGCCTGCCAGCATCACGATACCTGCCGCCACGCAGCGAATCGGTGTGTTAAGCAGCAGTCTGCCCGCGCGGCGCAGCAGGCTGTCCGGGGCTTGCAGCGGCAGTACAGCGGCGCACAGGGTGCTGAAAAACCGCCAGCACCAGAAAATCCAGCGCCAGAAATACCAGCACGGCAAGGCCGGGGTAGTAGCCCTGCTGTGCGGCGACCTCAAAAATACAAAGGCCGATACAAAGCACAGCAGCCCCAGCACCAGTGTGCCAATGCAGCCAAAGCCGCAGGCAGATTTCCAGTGGGCGGCAAAGGGTCTGTTTTGCCCGGGGCAGCCACTGGGAGGGGTCGTTCTGCAAGCTGCGCAGGGGCGCAATCTGCCAGCAACAGCATGGCAGGGCCGACCAGCAGACCGGTGAGCGAGACTGCACACCACCGTGACCGGCAGGAAAACAGGGTCACGCCCAGCGAGACCCCCAGCGCGGCAGGGCAGACAAAGCACGCAGACGATCAGGTTTGTGCCTAGCAGCTGACCAAGGTCGCGGCCGACCATCTGGCAGAAAGCGCGCAAAGCCCTTTTTCTCCGGCTCGTTTGGGCCTACGCCATGGCCGTCCCGCCCATAGAAGAGAATTGTAGAGGCTCATCTTACTTCACCTCGGTGCCAAAGGCTTCAATCTGGGTCAGCGCCGGGAAGGGGGAAGTCCCCTCGGCCTGAATCAGGTCTTTTCAGCACAAGGCTGCGCACCCGCTTGGGCTCAAAGGTCACGCTCTGGGGTTTGGCGCTTTTTACCAGCGGGAATGTCCAACCTGCTGCCATCGGAAAATTCTACCGTGGCCTTGACCCAGTAGTTGTCGTGGGGAAAATCTGCCCGCTCGGTGATGCGCAGCTCATCCAGCAGTACTTCCCGGCCAAAATCCAGCGTCAGGGCTGCGTTGGGGTCCCGGTTGATGCCCCAGCTCTGGTAGGGATACTCCCCATGAGCGCTGTTCTCAAAGATGCCGTCGATGGCGTTGCGAGCGGCAAACACCGCCTCACCGCGCGTCTCCACGTTGGCACTGGCGTGGGGATAAAAGCCGGTGTCGCCGTGCTCATCGTAGCAGTTGAAGGCCAAGTTCCGCCGGGCGGCAATTTCTTCCGGCAGCGCAAGGCGTGCGCGGACGACATGGCGGCTGCCCACAAAGCTCTTGGGCGAGTAGGTGATGGCCTGCTCCCCGAAGGGAATGTGGAAATTGATCTCCCGCTTGACCACATACACAAGGGCTTCGGGCATGGTGTCCTCAAACTGAATAACGCAGTATTGGCCGGATGGTCGATTTCCAGCGCCACCCGGTCACCGGGCTTGTAGCAGTTGGTGTAAACAAGGGATACGGCGGTGTCAGCATCGCAGGTCATCAGGGTGTGACCCACTTCGTCCAGAATTTTTCAGCTTGATGGTTTCCATGGCAGTTCTCCTTAGTACAGCACGAGATTCAGCATTTTTTGGAAATGCAGGGTGATTTTATAGATTGTTTCCGGCCATGCGGTGCGCAGGCGCGGATCGGTGATGGGCACCGGTGTGACCTTGGCGGCGACCTTTTCCGGGTCAAACCGGATACCGCCCAGCGTGCCCACCGCAAAGCCATCTGCGGTGGCGGCAGGCTTGCTGCTTGGTGAGCAGGGTCAGATCCACCGTGCCGGGATAGTCTGTTTCGTCCCGCAGGGTGATGCCCTGTTCACTGGCTGATACACAGCGGCGGTAGGTGGTAAGCCCTGGGATAGGCGGGTACGCGCCCGCCAGTTCGCCGGTGATGCTATTTTCCTCGGTGCACACCTCCCGGGCAGCGTATTCCGCGCCGGGCAGCTGCTGCATGCCGTCAAAGGTTGGCAGGTTGTGCCATGCGCTCTGCATCGTCCAGATCTCATACCGCTGGGGGCTGAAGGTTTTTGGGTGTAGCTCTCCACCCCGATATCGATGAGAACGGTCTGCCGTCCTTGTATACAGTAATGCTGCCGGTATCGTTGTGATTGTGGCTGTCGCCGTTGGAGCCGAACTTTGCCCCAACACCCAGCTGCCCTGCCGTGCGGCGTAAATGCCCACACTGGGGTACCACACCGTGGGTAGATGCTGGGGGAATTGCAGCGCATTCCATCAGCTCCCGTTCTGCAAAGGCGGTGATGAGCCGGTACCACAGGTTGATGTGGGTGCTGCCGTCCGGGTTCTGCAAATGGTCGGGGTCGGCATCGGCGCGGAAGTCTGCCGCCGCAAGGGCTTGCAAAGCATCGCTGCCCACAGCCTGCCCAAAACGGTATTCCCGCGCACCGCACCGCCCGGCAAGGGGACTGCAATCGCCAAAGTTCAGGTAGTAAGGCCCTTCTACATGGACATTGCAGATGTACTCCGCAATATTTTTTGATTTTAGGCTCATGGAACAGGGCGCAGAAGGCCTGCGGTGCTACGGCAGATAAAATTTCAAGGCAGCCCCACAGGGTCAGCCCGGCGTGGCGATAATACTGTGCGCCCTCGTTGCAGCAGCCGTCCGCGCCGTAGTCCTTCAAAAAGCAGTCCAGGCTATACGCGGCCTGTTTTACCGCTGCGCAGCGCTGTTTCCTGCGAGGTGGGCAGCAGAAAAACCGTGAGCGCAGCACGTTCTGGGAACACCAGCTCGTCCAGTTGCACATGGCTTCCGCACCGTTTCCCATCCACCAGAAGTGGCTTGAAAAATAAGGCGTCAGGATGCGGGTGTTCAGCTCCTGCTCCATCCGCACCGTGGTGCCCGGCGCGGCAGTATCCAGCTCGTCCGGCAGTAAGTACCGGGTCAGCGCCAGCAGCGCCCCGGTCTCGGCGGCAAAAAGCTCTACAATAGGCTGCGAAGTGTCCGGCAAGGGCAGCTGCGGGGTGTCCCGGATGTAGCTGTTGTGGGCAGGCAGCTGCCATGCGCTTTCCTCGCAAAGCGCCCATACGGTATCCGCAATGGCATCCAGAAAGCGCCCGCTGTGCTCACGCACTCGGCGCATACCAGTGCGCACAGCCGCGCCCGGCGGGAGAAGATAAGCCGTCTCCCATGGCGTGCGCCGCCCAGTGTGGGTGAAATCCAGCCAGAGCGAGAGCGGCAGGGGCGCAATGGGCGTTTGCAGCGCGGCTTTCCCCGCCTGCAAAAAGCGCTGCTTTGCCCGCGGGGGTAAAAACCAGCCATGCGGGGCGCTCTTTGGCAGGGGAAAGGGGGGCGGTAGTCGGGAAGAAATTCCGGCAGAAAAAGCAAGTTGTTCCTGTATCATAAAAGCCTCCGGCTTTTAAATACTTTGCTGGTATTCCCGCGGGCTGAGCCCCGTGACCTTTTTTGAACACCTTGGAAAAATAGAAGGCGCTTTCGTAGCCCAGTTTTCTCAGCAATTTCGTATGACCTTCAAATCACCCTGTTCCAGCATCTCCTTCGCCGCAGCGATGCGGGTCCCGGTGATGTACTCCACAAAGCCGCTGTCGCCGTATTTGCCAAACAGCTGACTGAGGTAGTTGGGCGAAAAAATTGAACACCGCAGCCACATCTGCCAGCGTCAGCTTTTCCGAAAGGTGATTCTTGATATACTCCTGCACCTGTGCCACTACCTGCATCTTCCGGCGGTGGCATCGCCCTCGTTGACCTCTACGAACTGGATGGGCTGTTCCACCGTGAGCAGGGGCTGCAGGTGGGCGTTTTCCCGGCAGCAGCGCGCCAGCCCCAGCAGCGAGCCGGTGGGGCGTCCCACCGCCCAGAGCAGCCGCCGTACCGTGAAATAGTTGTATAGAATTTGGCTGGCGCGTTCCAGCAGCGGGCGCAGCACCGTCCGGTAGTTCTGGCACTGGGCATCGGTCAGACAGAACAGCACATTGCAGCGCAGCGCATCTGCGCCGGTCACATAGCAGGGGCAGATAGCTTTGCAGAGTGGTCTCCAGCATACGCCCGCAGGAAAAGACTCAGTTTCAGCTGCTGGGCGGGGGTCAGCTCTGTGTTGGCAATGATCTCGCAGCTGGCTACAAGATAGGCGTCGCTTGCACGGTTCAGCTCCATGTGCTGCAAAGGCTGCTCCAATGCGGCTTCGTCCGGGAACAGCCCGGCGTATAGCCGCACGAAAAACCGCTCCTGATAGCTGCGCACGCTCTCGGCAAGGTTTTCCTGCACCGGTACTTCGCCCAGCAGGGCGCGCTCCTTTTTTACCTTTTCGGCGGCCTTGGCAAGGGCGGTTTGCAGGTTCTCGGGGGTCAGGTCTAGCTTGACCAGATAATCCACCACCCCGGCACCCATGGCCTGCTTGATGTCAAATTCCTCAAAACTTGTCAGCATAATAAAGGAGGGCAGGGCGCTGCGCTCCCGGCAGGTGCGGGCAAGGGTAAGCCGTCCATCACCGGCATTTTTACGTCTGCGATGACGATATCCGGCTTTTCCCGCTCGATCAGCTCCAGCGCCAGCTTGCCGTTGCGGGCGGTGCCGCAGACGGTGTAGCCCAGCTTTTCCCATTCCAGCATGCCCCTGCAGGCCGATGAGCACCAGCGGCTCGTCATCCACCAGTAATATCCGCAGCATGGCTGTCTCCTTTCTTCTGATAGGGCAGCCGGATGGTGACCTCGGTGCCCACGTCCTCTTCGCTTTCAATGGTCAGGCCATAGCTCTCGCCAAAGGAATACCGGATGCGGCGGTTTACGTTCCACAGGCCGACATGGCGGAACTTTTCAGTCTTTTCGGCTCCCTCGGCGGGCTCGTCCAGAAGGTGAGCTACCAGCTCCGGCGGCATACCCACGCCGTCATCCGTAATGCGCAGCAGCACATCCCCGTTTTCCGGGTCGGTGGAGATATCCAGCAGTACGCTGCCGTGGCCGCCCTTGGGCTCTAGCCCGTGGAAGATGGCATTTTCCACCAGAGGCTGCAGGGTGAACCGGGGGATCATGCAGTCCCGCAGCACAGGGTCTCGCTTTCAATGCGGGAGACCTCTATTTCTCAGGTCGCCGCCGTAACGGTACTGCTGGATGGTAAAGTAATCGTTGAGCAATGCCAGCTCCTCCTGCAGGGGCACCAGCTTCTGGGTACCCTTTGGAGATGCTTTTGGTCAGCCGCGCAAAGGCAGTCACCATCTCGGCAATGCCGGGCGCATTCTGGATGGTGGCCATCCAGCGGATGCTGTTGAGGGTATTGTAGATAAAGTGCGGGTTCACCTCGTTTTGCAGCATCCGGTATTCCAGCTCCTGCTTGCGGCGCTCGTCCTCCACGCGGCGGGTCATCAGGCTGTCCACGTTTTTCGGCCAGCTGGTTGATGCCGCGGCCGATGTCGCCCAGCTCGTTGTTCCACTCCACCGCGCGGTCCGGGGCAAAGTTGCCGCTGCCTACGGTTTCGATGCGCTTTTGCAGCGCCTCCACCGGGCGGGTGATGACCCGCTCCAGCCAGTGCTGCATCAAAAAGCTCAGTCCCCAGATGATGGCAGTGCCAAGGGCGACCAGCCACAGGTACACGCCGTAGTGCTGCAAAAAGGTGCTTGCGGGCAAAAAGCTGTACCAGCGCCGCGCTGCGGCCGTTCAGTGTTAACCTTGACAACATAATACTCTGGCCGTCCAGCTGCACCTTGCCCTGCCATGCGGTCTGCTCTGTCACGCCGTTATTGCTGCCGGTGCGCAGGGTGTAGTCCACCTCCCGCAGGCGGTTTTCGGTCTCGGTCAGGCTGCCGTTTTCGATCTGCCACAGGCGGCTGCCCATCTCCCAGTACAACGCGCTGCCGTCGGGTCAGGCTGTAACCTGCTGCCGGGTCGGTGATAATGGCGGTATCCAGCGCAAGGTAGGTGCTGCCCCGGTGCAAGAGTGCCCTTGCCGCAGCGGATAGGCTGACTGATGGCAATGCAGTCCGGGTTGCCGGGCAGCAGCGGGTCGGTGGTGAACTGCATCCCATACCCCTTGGGAGAAAAAACTGCTTTACGCTGGTGCGGTTGAGCGCCGCCGAGGCGTTCAGCGTGCCGAACTGCAGATGCCGGTCATTCTCGTTGGTAATAAAAAGCGGAGGATATGGCTGTACAGGGTGCTGGAATAGTATTTTTCCTGCATGGCTTCGTAGGCGGCAATGGTCTGGGCGCCATTGACATCCTCCTGCGAGATGTACCGCCGCACGGTGCTGTTAATGGAAGCCCAGTTCAAAAGAGTCATCGGCGCTTTCCAGACTGGTCTCGATGGAGGTGGCCACCAGCCGCAGGTTGAACTCTGCCGCCTGCAGGAGTTGGCACGCACATATTGGTTGGAGAGAATGAACAGCGCCGCGCCCACGGCCAGCGAGGTAAGAATGGTAAAAACGCATCCCCACACGATCTGCCGCCGCAGCGGAAACGATGGCTGCTCTTCATAGCGGAGCCTCCTTTCCGGTAATATTTTGTATTCTTTCCTTTATACAGTACTGATTCCGACGCTGTTTGTCAACGGCTTTTTGCATGAAAATTGTGCGCTTTATACGCTTTTTTCTTTCGGTGAGGATGTAAACTGTGCAAGAAAACAAGAAAGTGCAGACCCCAGTGTAAGAAAGTGCATCTTTTTCAAAAGACGCAGAAAAACTGCAACAGTTCCAGAAATTTTTTCCATTCCGTTTTTTGCGCCTGTGCGGTATCCTAGTGTCAACAAAAAGCACAGCGGCTCCCAAGCACGGGGGACACCGCCGTACGAAAAAAACACACTGCCCTGAAGGGAGGACACACTATGAAAAAGATCTCTCGTCGTTCGTTCCTTCACCGCTGCCGCTGCCTGCGGCGCAGCTGCTGCTGCCCTGCGCCCTGCGGCGGACTTTCCCCCAGCTCCACGGCTGCTTCCACCGCTGCCAGTTCCACCGCTGCATCCGCAGCCGCAGGCCCTGTTACCCTGCAGTGGTCGGTGTGGGATAAGGGAGTCCACCCCACTGGCAGGCCATGGCCGACGGCTAGCATGGCAAGCCACAAGGATGTTACCATCGAGATGGTGGACCTTGGCTCCAGCGATTACATGACCGTTCTGGCTACCCAGCTGGCCGGCAGCGCTGATCTGGATATCGTGACCATCAAGGATATCCCCGGCTACGCAAACCTGATCAATCTGGACTACCTCAAGCCCCTGAACGAGGTGCTGACCCGCGATGCCGGCGATTTCAACGGCACCATCGAGCAGCTGACCACCGACGACGGCAACTTCTACGCCGTGCCCTTCCGCAGCGACTTCTGGGTGGTGTACTACAACAAGGACCTGTTCGATAAGGCCGGTGTGGAGTATCCCTCCAACGACATGACGCTGGAAGATTACGATGCTCTGGCTCGCAAGATGACCAGCGGCTCCGGCGATACCAAGGTCTATGGCTGCCACTACCACACCTGGCGCCTCTGCCGCTTCTCTGTTCTCCATTCTGGACGGCAAGAACACCATCATCGACGGCACCTACGACTTCATGAAGCCCACCTACGATATGGTCATTGCCCAGCAGAAGGACGGCATCTGCATGGACTACGGCTACCTCAAGACCTCTTCTCTGCACTACTCCGCAGCCTTTGAGAACCAGCAGTGCGCAATGGTCAACATGGGCAGCTGGTTCATTTCCACGCTGGAAGCTTACATGAAGGATGCCGAGACCAAGTTCAACTGGGGCATCGTCAAGTATCCGCACCCCGCCGGTGCAGAGGCTGGTTCTACGCTGGGCACTGTGACCAGTCTGGCCATCAACGCCGATTCTCCCAAGGCAAGAGGCCGCTGCCGACTTCATCAACTGGTGGTGTGTCTCCGAAGAGGGCGCACAGGCCATTGCCAAGACCGGCACCTTCCCGGCCTGCGGCTCCGCTGCCACCGCCGAGATCATCAAGTCCACCGAGGGGGCTTCCCCCGAGGACAGCAATTCTGTGGATGCACTGACCACTAGCAATGTCTATCTGGAAATGCCCTACACCCAGTACGCATCTGATATCGAGACCATCCTGAACGCCGAGCACGATGCCATTATGACCATGAGCGAGACCGTGGACGAGGGCATCCAGAACATGAACGATCAGGTTCCCGCAGTTCTCGGCTGATAAAGCGTTTTCCGCAATGGTTTGCGGTTCTCCTTCTTCATCATTTTCGATCCCCCATTCATTTTCCGGTGACGAGCATCGGAAAAAGCCCTGTCCGAGCGGGGCGGGTATGCACAGCGCCCGCCCCGCTCATTTTTTGGAAAAATGGTTATACTTCCGGGAAAGGAGGCTCTTTTATGGCGAGTGCTGCTGTCCAGAATAAAACTCCCCGTAAAGTGCTTAAAAAAATAATCGACCCGCGATTCTCTCTGATCGCGTATTCCTTCATTGCGCCAAACTTCATCGGCTTCTGCGTGTTTACGCTGGTGCCCATGGTGTTTGCCATTGCGCTGGCCTTCTGCGCATGGGACGGCCGCCACGCCATCGAATTTATCGGCCTGAAGAACTTTGTAAAGCTCTTTACCACCGATAAGATCTTTCAGGCGGCGCTGAAAAACACCGTCGTCTATGTCATCGGCACTGTGCCGCTGACGCTGGCCTGCTCACTGGCGATGGCCATGCTGCTGAACCAGAAGGTCAAGCTCCGCAACTTCTTCCGTACCGTTTCGTTCTTCCCCTACGTTGCTTCTCTGGTTGCCGTTGCTGCGGTCTGGAACATGATCTTCAGCCCCTCCATGGGCCCCATCAACATGATCCTGAACCAGTTCTTTGGCGTGGCGGTGGAAAACCTGCCCCGCTGGGCTGCCGGTAAGGACACCGCTATGCTCACGGTCATCCTGTTCAGCGTCTGTGGAAGAACATGGGCTATTACATGGTCATCTACCTGGCAGGTCTGCAGGGCTGCAACCCGGATCTGAACGAAGCCGCTGAGCTGGACGGTGCAAACCGCTGGCAGCAGTTCTGGCATATCACCCTGCCGCAGCTGCGCCCCACCACCTTTTTTGTCATCATCATGCTGACCATCGCCTCCTTCAAGGTGTATGACCAGATGTACATGATCACCCAGGGCGGCCCCGGCAACGCGACCATGACGCTGGTGTACTACATCTATAATGTGGCCTTCGTCAATACCCCGAAATACGGCTACGCAAGTGCAATTTCCATGGTGCTGTTCGTACTGGTGCTGATCGTTACCATCATCCAGTTCCGCGGTTCCAAGGGCGATAACTGAGAAAGGAGGAAGAACATGGCTGCCGCTGTTATCAAAGACCGAAGCCTCTCAGAAGCGCCGCAATTTCATCTCCAAGTTCCTGATCTATTTCTTCCTCATCGTCATTACAGCCTGTATGCTGCTGCCCTTTTTTGTGGATGCTGTCCTCCTCCTTTAAGCTGAATAAGGACGTGTTCGGCTTCCCTATCCAGTGGATCCCCAAAAAAATCCGCGCTGGCAGAACTATGTGGACATCTGGACGCAGATTCCGCTGCTCACCTTTGTGAAGAACACGGTCAAGATCACCGTGGTGGTCACCCTGCTGCAGCTGTTCACTTCCTCCTTTGCGGCCTACGCCTTTGCCAAGATGCAGTTCAAGGGCAAAATGTGCTCTTCCTCGGCTACATTCACACCATCGCAGTGCCTTGGCAGGCCTACATGGTGCCCCAGTTCATGATGATGCGCTCCTGGCACCTGAACAACACCCATCTGGCCATCATCTTCCTGCAGGCGTTCAGCGCCTTCGGCGTTTTCATGATGAAGCAGTTCTATGAGGGCGTTCCCACCGAGCTGTGCGAGGCTGCCCGCATTGATGGCCTGAGCGAGTACGGCATCTGGTGGCACATCATGCTGCCCCCCTCAGCCTGCCCGCGCTGTCCACCCTGACCATCTTTACCTTCGTCAACACCTGGAACGACTTCCTCGGACCCCCTGATCTACCTGACCAAGACCGAGCTCAAGACCATCCAGATCGGTCTGCGCATGTTCATCACCCAGTATTCCGCAGAGTACGGCTTGATCATGGCAGCCTCTGTGGTGGCACTGATCCCGGTGCTGATCGTGTTCCTCTCCCTGCAGAAATATTTTGTGCAGGGGTGGCATCCACCGGCATCAAGGGTTAAACAAATCACCCGTAAGCGGGGCGTGGGCAGTACCCGCGCCCCGCAGTTTTGTTTGAATAGAGGAAATGCGTTATGTTATATCCTGAACAGAATGAAGCTCGCCTGAAGCTGAGCCTTGACGGTACATGGGAGTTTATGCTGGGCAACTGCGAGGAAAACCAGTTCGATCCCCGCAAAGCCTCTGCCGGATGCCCAGCCCATCGCCGTGCCCGCCAGCTACAACGACCAGAACGACCCAGACCACCGCCCTGCGCCGCCACTACGGCTGGGCGTGGTATCAGCGGCAGAGTCACCCTGCCCGCCTTTCTGCACCGGGCAGCGGGTGGTGCTGCGGTTTGGCTCGGTGACCCACACGGCCAAGGTCTGGCTGAACGGCCAGCTCATTGCGCAGCACAAGGGGCGGCTTTACCCCCCTTGAAGCAGACGTTACCGCCCTGCTGCACCCCGGCGAGACGGTGCTGCTGACCGTAGCCTGTGACAACCGGGTGAACCACAGCACCCTGCCTGTGGGCAACGAGGACGGGCAGCTGGCCTTCTTTGGCTCGGACAATGCGGGTATTCCCAGTGTGGAGGCTGCCAAGCGCGCTGCCGCCGCACCCCAGAACCGCCCCAACTTTGACTTTCTTCAACTATGCCGGCATCCACCGCTCGGTGGTGGCTCTACACTACCCACCCCTAAAGAGTACATTGAGGATGTGACCGTAGTGCCCGCCGTGGACGGCACGGTGCAGTACGCGGTAAAACCACCGGCGGCGCACCTGTCCATGTCACCGTGCTGGACGCTGACGGCAACGCCGTAGCACAGGCAGAGGGCGCAGCGGGCACGATCACCATCCCGGAAGTGCACCTTTGGGAGCCAAGACCCGGCACGCCCTACCTGTACACCCTGCACATCACCTGCGGGGCAGACGTCTACGACCAGACCTTTGGGGTTCGCAGCATTGAGGTGAAGGGCACCCGGTGCTTTTGAACGGCAAGCCGTTTTACTTCAAGGGCTTTTTGCAAGCACGAGGACTTTACCGCCCACGGCCGCGGCTTTGACCCGGTGCTGAACGTGAAGGACGTGAATCTGATCCACTGGGCAAACGCCAACGCGGTGCGCACCAGCCACTATCCCTATGCTGAGGAGTTTTTACGACCTGTGCGACCGGGAGGGCATTCTGGTCATGGACGAGACCCCGGCGGTGGGTATCGGCGGCGGGCAGCGGTGAATCCTTACAAGGAATATCCCCTTGGCCGGAGCATCACCGGCAGGTGCTTGCCGAGATGATCCAACGGGACAAAAACCACCCCCCGCGTGGTGCTGTGGAGCCTTGGCAACGAGCCGGATCTGGAGCACTTCCCGCAGGATGCCTACGATTACTGGCACCCGCTGTATGAGCTGGCACATCAGCTGGACCCGCAGAACCGCCCGGTCACCCTCGTCTGCTGCCAGAACGACTACACGAAGGACATCACGACCCGCACGATGGACGTCGTCTGCATCAACCGCTACTACGGCTGGTACAACCTTTCCGGAGACATGGACGCCGCCTGCTATGGCTTGAATCAGGAGCTGGATTTCTGGGGATCTCAGCACAAGCCCGTGATGATGAGCGAATACGGCGCAGACACCGTGGCAGGTCTGCACACCGCCGGAGCCGAGATGTTCAGTGAGGAGTTTCAGGTGGAGTTCTACCGCCGTCTGGATGCAGAGTTTGACAAGCGCCCGTGGTTTGTGGGAGAATTTGTCTGGAACTTTGCAGACTACGACACCGTGCAGGGCCCCATGCGGGTGGACGGCAACAAAGAGGGCCTGTTCACCCGGGACCGCCGCCCCAAGCTGGGTATGCACTTTCTGCGCCAACGGTGGCACGATATTCCTACCTTTGGATTTAAGGGTGATCACGATGAAAACCTACCAGAAACCACGCTATGACCGACGCCGAGGCACGGCAGGCACTGGCCGATGCCTGCAAACAGGTGGAGACCAATCTGCCCCTGTACACCTACCAGTGCCAGAACCATTCCAGTGTGAACGATATCTACCCCGGCTGCGCCAATAACCAGTGGACCTGCGGCTTCTGGCCCGGTGAGATCTGGCTGGCCTACGAGGCCACCGGGGACGAAAAATTCAAGACAGCCGCCCTCATTCAAGTGGACAGCTTTGCGGACCGCATTGCCCGCAAGGTGGAGGTTGACCACCACGATATGGGCTTTTTGTACAGCCCCACCTGCGTGGCAGCATGGAAGCTGGTGGGCAGTGAAAAGAGGCAAAAACGCCGCCATTGCCGCCGCCGACCAGCTGCTGACCCGCTACCAGCCCAGCGGCCGCTTCTTTTGCAGGCATGGGGCACCATGGACGACCCCGGCAACTACCGCTATATTATCGACTGTATGCTGAATGTTCCGCTGCTGTACTGGGCCGGCGAGACCACCGGAAACGACCACTACCGGGAGATCGCGCACCGCCATACAGCAACCACACTGGCAAACTCCTTCCGGCCGGACGGCAGCACCTACCACCTTCTTCATGAACCCGGACGGCACCCCCCAAGGGTGGCCGCACCTGTCAGGGCTACAAGGACGACAGCTTCTGGGCACGGGGACAGGCGTGGGGCGTGTACGGCAGCGCCATTGGCTACACATACACCCACGATGAAAAGTTCCTCGAGGTGTTCCGCAAAGCGCTGGCGTTTTATCTCTCCCGCCTGCCGGAGGATCTGGTGCCCTGCTGGGATATGCTCTTTGCCCCGGAAAGCGGCGAACCCCGGGATTCCTCCTCTGCGGCCATCGTGGCCTGCGGCCTGCTGGAAGCGGCAAAGTATGTGGACGAAACAGAAGCTGCCCAGTGGCGCACGCTGGCACGGCAGATGCTGGCCAGCCTTGCCACAAATTATGCAGTAAAGCCCGGCACTCTGGGCTCCGGCCAACTGCTCCACGGCACTTACAGCAAAAAAGCCCCTACAACACCTGCACCCCGGAGGGCGTGGATGAATGCACGAGCTGGGGCGATTATTTTTACATGGAGGCGCTGACCCGCCTGACCAAAGACTGGGAGATGTACTGGTGATGAACTTGCAGACCAAAGCGGATTTTACCGCGCTGATGCACAAATTTCTCGACCCGCTCAAACCGTATTATTCCGCAGGCTGTGCCCGGCTGCATCTGGGCGAGACCGGCGTGACCTACAACCGGAGCGCCATTGAGCTGGAAGCCTTCAGCCGCCCGCTGTGGGCACTGGTACCCTTTTTGGGTGGGCGGTGGCTCTGACCCGCAATTTGAAGAAATCTACCGCAAGGGTCTTGCCGCCGGTGCCGACCCGGAAAACCCCGAATACTGGGGCACTACCGGGGAGTACGACCAGTGCTATGTGGAAATGGCTGCCATTGCCTGCGGCATCCTCACCGCGCCGGAAAAAGCTCTGGACACCGCTTTCGGACACCGAAAAACAGAACCTTGCCGCATGGCTGGGGCAGATCAACGCCCACACCATCCCGGACTGCAATTGGCAGTTCTTCCGCATCCTTGTAAACCTTGCCCTGAAAAGCGTGGGGGATGCCTTACAGCCCGGAGCTGCTGGAGGACGGTCTTTGCAAAATCGACAGCTATTACAGCGGCGACGGCTGGTCCACCGATGGCGCCAGCATCCAGAAGGATTACTACATCCCGTGGGCCATCCAGTATTACGGACTGCTGTACTCTAAGCTTGCCGCCGACACCGACCCCCCGGCGCGCAGAACTCTACCGTCGGCGCGCCCAGCTGTTTGCACAGCAGTTCGTCTATTGGTTCGATGCCAACGGTGCAGCGCTGCCCTTTGGCCGCAGCCTGACCTACCGGTTTGCCCAGAACAGCTTCTGGGCAGCCTGCATCTGGGCTGGGTTGGAACCGCTGCCCCTGCCGGTGATGAAAGGCCTTATCGTCCGCAACTTCAACTGGTGGCTGGGGCAGAAAATGTTCGACCGGGACGGCATCCTGACCATCGGCTACTGCTACCCGCAGATGTGTATGGCCGAGCGGTACAACGCCCCGGGCAGCCCCTTACTGGGGCATGAAGAGCTTTTTGCTTGCTTGCTCTGCCGGACGACCACCCCTTCTGGTCTGCAGAGGCCGCTCTCATGCCCGCATTGGAGCGGCTCAAGCCCATGCCATACGCCAATATGCTGGTGCAGCGCCGGGCAGGGCGGGTAACGGCCTATGCCGCCGGTGTCAACGAGGGACACGGCCACGGACAGTTCCCGGAAAAGTACGCAAAATTTGCCTACGATACCCGCTTTGGCTTCTGCGCCTCCCGCAGCCGGGAGGTGCTCAATCAGGCGGCTCCGGACAGTATGCTGGCCTTTGTCATCGACGACAACGTGTTTGTACGCAAGGTGAGCAAAAAACGTGGGAAAATTGAAGCCGGGGCTGTGACTGCGCAGTGGTCGCCCTTTCCCCGGCATTGAGGTGACCACTACCATCACCCCCACGTCCACCGGCCACCGCCGCCATCACGAGATTGACAGCAGTTTCGACTGCGATGCCTACGACTGCGGCTTTGCCGTGCCCAATTTTGCGCCGGACTACAAGGAATGCGCCGAGGATGGCCTTGCCACCGCCAGCTGCGATACCTTGCGCAGTGCCGTGGCAGGCAGGGAGAGGCCGTTGTCATCGGCTGCGACCCCAACACCAGCCTGTACTTCACCAACGTCCATCTGCCCGCCGTGAAGTACCACATCCCCAAAGGGGCATACAGAGCTGGATACCGAGAGATTTTTGACGAAGCATACTGATGCCGCTTCTCTCCAGGGAAAAGTCGTTTTTTGTACGGCTGATTTTCCTATTTGCTGTGCTATAATGAGAGCAGAATTATGCTGCGAGGTGAAATTTATGCCCTTGAATAACCCGATCACCCCGGCGCTGCTGGCCGACCCGGAAATTTTCTCAGCAGAACCGCCTGCCCTTCCACGCCCATTTTGCGGACCAGACCAGCCCGGAAATGCCCCTGACCGTCAGCTTGATGGCGAGTGGAACTTCCGCTATGCAGAAAATCTCACCGCCCCCTTTACGGACTGGGATACCCCTGACCGTGCCGGGCTTCATTCAGCTGCAGAGCCGCAAAGCCCCGTCCCATCCCTACGGCACGCCCCATTATGTCAACACCCAGTACCCGTGGGACGGTCATGAAAAGCTGCATCCCGGCGAGATCCCGCAGGCGTTATAACCCCATCGGGGAGTATCAGCGTAACTTTACCCTGCCGGAAAGACTGGGCAAGCTGCTACCTGCGGTTGAACGGTGCGGACAGTGCCGCCGCCGTCTGGTGCAACGGGGTGTACATCGGCTACACCGAGGATGCCTTTACCCCCCGCTGAATTTGATATGACCGCCGCCATCCACCCCGGCGAAAATACCCTGACTGTGCAGGTGTATCGTTTTTGCCTCCGGCAGCTGGCTGGAAGATCAGGATTTCTGGCGCATGAGCGGTTTTGTTCCGCTCCGGTGGAGCTGTTCACAAAACCGGAAGTTCACCTCGAGGACGTCTTTGTGAAGCAGAGCTTTGCAGATGATTTTTCCAGTGCTGCCGTCACCTTTGATTGCAAGGTCAGCGGCGCAGGCACCATCTCGGTGGTGTTTGACGGCGAGGAGCAGTCTGCCGAGGGGTGAGCCTGCCGAATACGACAGCGGTGTGGTGTTCGGCAAGGGCGAGGCTGACCCGGATGTGGAGGAGGACGTGCAGGATGTTTCCTTTACCTTTGCGGTGGGAGCACCCTGCCCTGTGGAGCGCCGAGCAGCCGAACCTGTACGAGACAGAAATCGCCCTGCTGCGCGAGGGTGCTTGGTGGAGCGCACCGGGCTGAAAGCCGGTCTGCGCAGGTTTGAGCTGAAAGGCCGCCAGATGCTTTGAACGGCCAGCGCATCGTGTTCAAGGGGCGTCAATCGCCACGAGTGGAGCTGCCGCACCGGCCGCACCGTCAGCCGGGGAAGAGATGCTGTGGGATGTGAGAACCTCAAAGACCCCACAACGTCAACGCCGTGCGCACCAGTCACTACCCGGACGACCCGTATTTCTTATGCAGCTTTGCGATGAATACGGCTTGTATGTCATCGGGGAGACGAATCTGGAGACCCACGGCACATGGCAGAAGCTGGGTGCGGACGGCTCGGACGAGTGGACGCTGCCCGGTGCCCGCCCGGAGTGGCGGGAGAAATGTGCTTGCCCGCGCCGAAGCCATGCTGGAACGGGACAAAAACCACCCGGCCATCCTCTCATTTGGTCTTGCGGCAACGAGAGCCACGGCGGCAAGACCCTGTGGGGAGATGAGCGAGTATTTCCGCCGCACCGACCCCAGCCGCCTTGTGCATTACGAGGGCATTTTCTGGAACCGGGAATACCCCGCCACCTCCGATATGGAAAGCCAGATGTACACCCCGGTGGCAGATATCAAAAAAGTTTCTGGCAGAGCACCCGGAAAAGACCTTTCATCATGTGCGAGTACAGCCACGCCATGGGCAACAGCTGCGGCGGCATCACCGACTACACCGAATACGCTTATGAGGAGCCGCTCTATCAGGGCGGATTCATCTGGGACTACATGGACCACGGCATCGTCGTGACAGGTCCGGACGGAAAGCCCGGCTTTGCCTACGGCGGGGACTTTGGCGACCGCCCCACCGACCGGGAGTTCTGCGTGGACGGCCTTGTGCTGCCCGACCGCCGCAACACCCCAAGATGGATGCGGTCAAGGCGGCCTACGCACCCCTGAAGATCACCCTGACCGACACCGAAGCCGTGATTGAAAACCGGAACCTCTTTACCGACCTGAACGCCTACGACCTTGTGTTTGCATCCTCGGTCAACGGCAAGCCGGAACGTCGCGCGGTACTGCGGCAGACTGCGCCCGGCGAAACGGTGCATCTGCTGTTCCCCTTTGCCTTGCCGGAAACAGGGCTTTACCTGCATGACCATTACCGCTATCCAGCGGGCTGCGCTGCCCGGAATCACGGCGGGCTATGAAGCTGCCTTTGGGCAGGTATGGCACAACTACGCCGCTGCCCGGCTGACCCTGCCCGCCCCACAGCTGGTGGAGATGGACTGCAACATCGGCGTAAAGGGCGAGGGCTTCGAGTACATCTTCAGCCGAGGCAAGGGTCTTGTATCCATCCGTTACAACGGCGTGCAGCCGCTGGACGATACCGTGCGCCCCAAGTTCTGGCGTGCGCCTACCAACAACGACGAGGGCTGCGCAGAACCTTTTTACATTTGCCTTCTGGAAAACCGCCGGTCTCTACGCCCGGTGCGATAATCTTGACTGCCGAAGCAAAGGGTGAGTTCGTCACCGTCCGCGCAAACTACACCCTGCCAGATGGGCAGATGCTGCCCGTTGATTTTGCCATCGACGGCGCAGGCCGCTGCGATATCACCATGACATGGCAGGGGCGCGCACTGAGCCTGCCGGAGTTCGGCTTTGCTCTTCCCGCTGCGCCGGGAACTGACCGAGGTTTCTCCTATCTGGGGCTTGGCCCCCGGGAGACCACCGCCGACCGCACCGCAGGCGGCAAAATGGGCGCTTGAGCTACAATGTCCGGCAGGACTTTGCCCAGAACTCCCCGTCTACCCGCAGGAGTGCGGCAGCCGCACCGGTTGTGTACCGCGCAGCGGTCACCGGCAGCGGATTGAACATAGGCATCGGCTTTGCAGGGGGACAGCATGACGCTTCTCGGCACTTGCCCCTACACGCCCCATGAGCTGGAAAATGCCCGCCATCTCTATGCAGCTGCCCCTGGATGACAATAAGACGGTCGTCCGGTGTGCTTTGTTCCAGCGCGGCGTTGGCGGCGACAACAGCTGGGGCGCAAAGCCCCATGCGGACACCTGCTTTGCGGTGGAGAAGGGAACCTCGTTCCGTTTTACGATTCAAAAGTAAAAAAGTACTTGGCTAAAGTGGTGGGGGATCATCGTGATACCCGCCACTTTTGTCTTATTAATGAAACCGTAACGAGATAAAAAATCAGTGCAACATATATAAATAGTATATTGGCGATATGCAATCAACGATGCAGCTGCTGCATTAAAAAAGTTGAATTGCAGTATCCATGTTGTAGCGGCAGGAAAGCAGTTCCATCATAGTAGTGTCCTCCTCGGACTGGACTTGGTTTTTGGTGTGCGGCCACGCAAATCAATGCCGCCAAGTCGGTGGAGATAAACGGCAAGGCCGCCTGCCGCCGCCAAGAAGAAAAAAAAAGGCTGTAATTCTATAAAAAAGGACGAAATCAGAGGAACCCATCAGGATTCTGTGCTCTGGTGGTCGATATCAAGGAGACAAGCCGCCGACTTCACCGTGGATGGCCTTCATGTGGTAAGCGACATATTCGCGCGGATTGACACCGTAATTCTTTTTATGAAGGAGCGGTAAAAGGCGTTATAATCAGAAAAACCGCATTTGGCCGGGATGGAAGAGATCGGTTCTTTTTCATGAGCAGCCGTTTGGCTTCTAGCAGCCGTTGCTGGATGACATACTGGTAAAAAGATCTGCATATTCTGCTTGAACATGTGGGAAAAATTGTATTTGTCAATGAAAAGCGCCTTTGCCACCGTGTCCAGCGAAAGATCGCCGCTGAGGTTCAGATCGATATAATGCAGGGCGTTGCTCAGGACGCTTGGTTTTTGCGCCTTGGCAAAAACGTGCTCGATTATACAAGGAAGCGGTTGATGCCAATGAGGATGCGGAGAATATCGGCCATGCCCTCGCTGTGGTAACACAGGCTTTCCTCCCGGTAAGCGTGGGTCAGGGCTTCAAACTGCCCGAACCGGGCGCGGGAACTGTCCACGCTATCCCGAATCAAAAATGTTTTTGCATGACCCGGACGGAGAAAGTAATCGATGTCCGGGTCGATCTTTTCATGGTATCAAAAGCCGGAGGGCTGAGCCACAACACATACCGCTCATAGGGGATCTCAAAGTCCCGGAAGATGGGATGGTGCATAATGGGAGGTGGGATGATCAGCAGGTCACGCGGTTTGAGGCGGAACATTTTGTCGTGGACAACATAATCCGCATTTCCGCTGACAAAGAGAAAAATTACATAGAACTCATGGTAATGAGAAGCTACCGGAGGATAGCTGGCATCCTTGTAATGGTCGATCTCAAAATCCGGCTCGGCCATGTAATGTTTATCGGTTTTGATGACTTTCACAGAAAAATACCTCCGGTCAAAAAAATTCTTTTGGGCTGGTTCATCATAACACGATGTACCAATATATATGCAATGTTTTTGACCAATAAATGCCAATAATTTTGCAAAAAAGGCTGGATTATACCAAGAAATGCAAGGTTTTTACCAAAAAGGCCTGTACATTACAACGTGTTTGCGCTATTTTTTATTGACAGAAAGCCTGTTGCACAAGGCAGAACAGAAATGGTAGGGAATGCGCAGCCCGAAGCCCTTTGCGGAAGGGATAAATTTCACTCTGACCGACAGGAGATCAAAACCGGTTTTGTACGCAGTCAATCAAACAAAAGAAAACTGGAGATGTCAATCATGGTAAAGGGAACGTATTGCGCTCTCGCCGCTCAGGAACTCTTCACCAGGGAGAGAAGACGGCTACGGCTTCCGCCGCTTTTAACCATCCTCCGTGCGGCCTCCGTCACATGCACGGTGACGAGCAGTCACCGCTTCTCCGTCCTGCACGTGTAGCAGCCGGTTCCATCACATGGGCCAAAGCCTGCTGGAATGCGTAAAGCTCTTCTTCAGGTTTCCAGCTTCACGCCGGATGCCCCATTCGCCATCACCAGAACCATTGTCATTCGTGCTCATGTCTCCATGTTAATGGTGATGCAGTTAAAAAAAGAATTTCTTCACTCCGGACTGGACGCACAGCTCCAGCACATCTCGCGAAACGCCCGCATCCGTCGTGATAAAACGCAACATGGTCGCCATGCGGGGATTGATCATGCCCGCCCCTTGCAGCAGGCGCCGTGCGCACGGGTTTACCCTGCACTACAAACTCAATAGCAATGATTTTTTCCTCGCGTCGCTTCGCTGGTCATCACGGCCTGGGCCACCTCATGCCGTCACGGGAAAGCCCCCGCCAATTCCGGAAACTTCCGGGTAAATCGCATCATAGGCATTGGCAGGCCAATCACGCCGGTGGAACATACGGCCCACTTCTGCAGGCTTCAGCCCCAGAAAGCTCCGCAACGCTGCGACATTCGCCCCTGGCGTCCTCCACCCACCACGGGTTCCAGTGCACAGGCGTGCGTTCGCTGTTCGCTACGATGGCG
>VOFK01003280.1_pt1 | contig 41759 bp, 51 predicted proteins | sample 5384121 | NCBI WGS metagenome assembly VOFK01 (sample SAMN12384730, study PRJNA508395) | human gut metagenome | isolation source: healthy gut J | host: Homo sapiens | reverse complement strand
TGATTTGACGGCTGTTCCGGTGGGCGATTGCTGCGAAACAGAAAGGAGCGGCGGGTGCTACGAAGCATCTGAAACAACTGGTCAATTTATATGCCGTGAGCAAGGGTGAAAGGTCCTGTCGAAAAACCGTATCCTGCTTGCTCGAAAGCGTTGCCGCGGTCATCGAACTCCGACTTGCCGCCGACCGACATTATCGGATGTCAGGAAACATAACGTTGCGCAGTACCGACGGCGGATGTTGGCTTTCGAAACGGGGTCGCTGAATCTGCGGAACGGGGCGGTAACACCCGGAGAGCAGACGGCGGCCGAGATAAACTATGAAATCGAAGGACAAGCGACGATTTCACGCACACCGACGAGCTTTTTTCCTGGCTGTGAATCCCGTAGAAGCGGGAAAAACGCTGGAAGTGCTGGTCGATTACGGAGAAAAGCATCTGTCGCTGGGATCGGTGACCGTTCCCGAAACCGGAATTCCTGCCGGACGGTTGACCATATTCTCACTGGGTTACGAATTCCCGCAGCGCATCGCGGAGGACTTGAGCGCCAACGGTACGGCGAATACTTATCTGGTAACCAAGCCTGGGACGACCTATAAATTCCGTGCAATAGGTCAAAGGCAACGGCACGCCGCGCACCTATTCGTACTCGGTAAACGGCCGTCCGGTAACCAAATCCTATTCCGAGGCCGATCTGGCGACAAGCCTGCGGTGGCAAAACTCGTGTGGTACAATTCGCCGAAAAACGGCCGACGGCTGGGTACGCGAAAGCCCCCCGTGACTATCGAATCCGTAGAGTATGACGACTGGGAAGGTAACGTCTACTTCACTACCCCGGCCGAGTTCGTTCCCGGCAATGCCCTGATTGCAGCTTTATGATGCCGGCGGCGAAAGTCCTTGAGCTGGAATATCTCGGGCTGTCGAGAATTACGATTGCGACGCCGAAGCGCGACAGGTCGGCCGTTATATGATGATGGACCGTAATCTGGGCGCCATGGCGGGACGCGAGGCGATGAACTTCTCAGGATAAACGCGTTGCGGCTTGGGGGCTTTTGGCAACAACCATTATCAGTGGGGCGCAAGGACCGTTCCCGGCAGCTGCGGGAGTACGACGACACGGGATTCGGCAGCGAGATGTACTGGGGAACTTCCAACTATACGCCTATTGAAGAATTGCAGCAGGATTATTCCTCCGAGAGTTTGGGGGCGCTCGGAACATGATGTTCGGCAAGATCGGTGCGAATAACGCCTATGCCGTGGTGACAAGACCGTCAGAACGCCGTTGCCCTGATCGGTGAAATATCCCTACCGTTGGATGGCCAAAGGGTCAGCGGCGTTCAGGCCGACAACTGGTACACCCCTTCTTATTCGTGGTTCAATAATACAGGTTCGGCTGAGAATCGAGACCGGATGGTTCTGGTTGTGGGGAAGCGAATACCGTCGGCGACAATCTGAAGAAAGCATTTACGACCCGTGTCCAGCGGGCTGGAAAAGTGGCGCCGCCCGAAGCCTCGATTTCGCCCTCGGCAGCGTTGCGGAACTCGATGATGAAAACCGTTCGGGCGTTACTCGTGCATACGATCTCTATTTCCCCTATACCGGACAGCGGCAGTCGGCGCTTCAACGGCAGCCATATCCGTTCGCTCACCAACAAGATGCTCGTGCTGACCAGTTCCAGCGCCAGCGGCAACATTACCCGGTCCAGGGTGGCCTGGGCGGATATTCGTCCTACAACTCGTATACGGGAGCCGGCTACCAGCTGCGCTGCGTTCGCGAGCAGACGACAATGCCCAAGGGCGTCTGGAGGCGTCCGCGAGCCGTACTGATCGGCAACTCCATTACGGAAGTATGGCAGGGACGTACCGACAACAAGACCTTCTTTTCCGACAACGACTACCTGCCCAAGGGCATCAGCGGTCAGACCTCGCTCCAGATCAGCGCGCGTTTATAACGACGTATTGTCAACGATCCGGCGTGCGTGGTCATCGCCTGCGGGGTCAACGACCTGGCTGAGAACGACGGCCAGCCCTGCTCGATCGAACGAGTTTTCGCAGACATCCGGCTGATGGCCGAAACAGGCGCTGCAAGAGGTTTCAAGGTAGTCATTGGCTCGACGCCCCCCGGCCAACCCGGATCTGGTGGCAGAGCGAGGTGGAATGCCGCTCATGCCGATCTTGGACAGCGTGTTGTCGAGTTAAACAGGCTGCTGAAACAGTATGCCGAAGAGAGGGGCTTCGTTTATGCCGACTACCATTCTGCGCTCAAAGACGATCAGAACGGACTGAAACTCGAATACTCCTGGACACCGGACGACCGTGTGCATCCCAGTGCGGCAGGTTATGCCGTAATGGAGAAAAAATCCTTAAGAAAGCCGTCGACAAAGCACTCTTCGATCCAAATGCAACTGACGGCGACGGACAGATTGATGACCTCGACAAATGGGAAGGCTGGGAGTAACCTTAAAAATATTTAGAACACGATGAAAACGAAACTATATATATAATTCTGTTGGCCGCCTTTTGCTGACGGTCGCATGCGCCGGAAACGGCGACATCATGTCGCCGACACCGCAGGAGGGCGAGATCCTTTTCTCGGGATCAACTGTCGGTCCCAAAGTCCGGACCTCCTATGAGGATACGGAAACAGCGCTCCGGGTGAACTGGGTCAAAACGATCTGATCGGCCTTTTCGCCGAGTCCGGCGGCAAGAACCTGGGAGCCAATTTCGCCTACAAGGCGGCTGTGTCGGGAGCGACGAGCGATTTTACAGCTGCTTCCCGGCTCAATGTGATCCGCTGGGCTGATGAAACGTCCGATCACGATTTCTATGCCTACTATCCCTATACGGACAGAGCCGCAGTCGATGTAACGGCCGTCCCGGTGTCGGTGCCCGCTGTGCAGACTCGTTCGGAAAGCGATCCGTTGGCGACTTTGGCAGCCCATGATTTTCTCTATGCCGTTACGTGCGGGATCAAAAAGGGCGACAACGCCGTCAACCTGCAATTCAAAACATCTTTTTTCAGCACTCAAATCCGGCTGACGACCGACCTGCGGGCGAAACTCGAGGCGTGATTTTCCGTTGCGTCTCGAACGAAAATGCCGCCGTGTCGATGGAAAACGCCACGGTCGATCTGCGCACAGGTGAAGTGAACGTCTCCGAAGCTGTGGTTTCCAATGCCGTGCGACTCGACTGTTCAGGCAATACGTCCGACACCGAGGCACTGGTGCTGCATTTGGTCGTAACACCCGGACATGCCGGTGAAACATTCGAAGCCGTCGCTCGTCAATGGCAAAGAGTACATCTTCGCCACCGTGAAGGCTCCGGCCGACGGCGGTATTCCGACGGGCAAAACGGTGGTCGTCGAAGGGAGAGGCTACGCTCGACCCCGAGGATGCGCTTCCCGTCATTGATCTGAGTGCCGAGGGCACGGCCAATACCTATTATGCCGATGCGGCCAATACCATTCTACCGCTTCCGTGCCGACGTGAAGGGGGCAACGGCAAAGGCGCTGACCTGCGGCGGCCTCTCCTACACGGAGGAGGACCTCCGGATCGAGCCGAAAGCAGCCCTCGTACTGTGGTACAGTTGTTTGCAGACGAGCTATTTGCCATGGATACAGGCGTCGCCCGTGGTGCTCAGCAGCGTGAAATTCAAGAAAGATGGCTATATTTATTTCGATACGCCCGAAACTTTCGTCAACGGCAATGTGGTGATCGTGGCGATCGACAAGGAGCTCGGCTATGATCAGATCGAAGCCGATGCGGACAAGCGCATTACGAACGCCGAGGTGCTCTGGAGCTGGAATATCGTTTTCTCGGAGGGTATGACCCCGACGCTGCGGAGAACTGGATCGTGAAGGCGGCTATACATGGATGAATCGAGATCTGGGAGCTTTGATTGATCCCCCGAACAAGCGTATATCGGCGGTCAGCTGAACAATGTCGCTTTGGCCTCGACCACGGGCAATTGTTACCAATGGGGACGCAAAGACCCGTTCCCTGGCTTGCCGGACTATACGAGTGTACAAGTCAGTTATATGACCGGATTATGGTTCGCTCCTGCCTATACGCCAATTCCCGCGCTGGACAGAGGTACTTTTTTTGAAGCATGGGGCCGAGAGGCGCATCACCAGATTATCGGCAATACGAAGGCGACGGTCGCCATCGACATCAACACGGCGCTCGGAACGGGTTATGTGTCGCAGGATGCATTCGACCTGGGCCGGGCCAACCCCACCTCTGGCTTTACAAGAATGAAAATTACCTGACCGATAAAGGCCGGATTGGCTGCCTGGGGTAATCCGTCGAAGGATGCGCACGGTGTAAAGACGATTTACGACCCGTGTCCCCGGGGCTGGAAGGTGATGAGCAGCCAGGCCTGGATAGCGCTGACAGACAATGAAACACCGATGCCGTAGTGGCTACGACGATGCGCGGAATCCTGCTGGACAATAAGTGGTATTTTCCGCTGACCGGAGGTGCGCAGCATGTGCGCAACTCGGATGGGGGATCCAATGGCTATACCGGAAGTTGCGGTGTGGAAGTTTGTACGGCTTATTACATGGATGGCCCTGATTATTCCCCTGGGGGCGTGGGTCGGAGCTTTCAAGGCTGCTCCGAACTACAAAAAGAAGGAGACAGTGTCACCTGTCAGTCTCAGAATACCTATTCCGACCGAGGGGCGTCGGTTCGCTGCATCCGGATTGACGAGTAGCAGACCTGCAACGGAAAAGCAGCGGCATCGGAAGATGCCGCTGCTTTCATGGATGCCGACGCCGCCGTTTACAACAGAAATCCGACCGAAAAAGAGAAACGTGTCGTTGAGCGGGTTGAATTTGTTACCGCCGAAACGCCATGCGGCGTCGCACCGCACGGGCCTGCAATGGATCCGCAACCCAGCGAGGCGTAGTTGCCGGCGCCTTTGTTCTTCTGACCGAGGTGGTATCCGCCGCGCACGACACCGTGCCGGAAAAAGGTGTATTCGGCTCCTGCGGCCAAACCGGTGATCCTCCCCGGAACTGGTGGCTCAAATCAAGAGCGATGCCGAGCACGTGGTTCGAGCGAAAAGGCAGGGTGGAGCGAACCCCCGAGCGACCCACGTATCGGCAGGCCACAGCGCTCTCCGTCGGAGGCTTTCACATCGGGGCCGATGTCGGCCAGCCGCAGCCCGACGATCCAGCGGGCACCCTCCAGCGCGGAGCGTCCCGCGATAGGCCGCACCGATATCGAACGAGACGCCTTGCATCGGTTTCTCCCTCGAATCCCTGATCGGAACGGACGTAACGGGCCGTCAGCGAAAACGCCAGATTCCGGCCGATCCGACGGCCGTAACCGACCTCTGCCGAAAGGTCTTGCGGACGGGCCGTTCCGGCGGAAATCCCTGTTCGTCGGTCAACCCGACCGAAGGTCCGCGGAAATAACGCACTCCGGCCAACAGGGCATTCCGCGAGTCGGGGAGTATAAAATCCCCGCGCCGTAAAGCACATTGGCGCTGTTGGAAAGTCGTATTCCGGTCCGAGAACAGGGCGCCTCCGGCATGTCCTTCGCCGATGAGGCTTTAACGCGGCATTGGCGTAAACGGCCAGCGGATTGTCCGCACTGCTGTCGTGGCCCCTGCCATACCAGCTGTGCGGGCATTGGTTTCCAGACCGAGAAACGGCATGATCCCGGCATCAGTGGTCTGGGCTTGCGCCGCATAACCGCCTGTCGCGAAAAGAAATGTCGCGGAAAAGTATCTGATTGATTGGTAGATAGACATGGTGTTTGCGGTTATCGTTTGATGATATGGCTGTTGAGTTTGCGGCCGCGGCACTCGACCGTGCAGCTGTAAGTCCCGGGAGAAAGCCCGGATACGTCGATGCGCCCGTGTTACCGTTGTCGCTGGCGCGGATCGAAACCTGCGTAGCGAGCACCTGCTGCCCCGCCGCATTGTGGAACCGAATGGAAAAATCGCCCTCGGCGTCCGGAATGCGTACGTTGAGTACATCGCGGCATGGATTGGGGAAAAAGTTCCATCGCAACACCCGTACCGTCCACAATCACCTGGAATTCCGAAGTCGCCGCGGCGCCGTCGAGGTCTTTGCCGTTACGGTCAGTGTCGTGCAGCCCGCGGCGCAGGGCCGTACGAGCAGCTCCGAATCCTGTACGCGGCACTCCACGACCTTTTCCGCGGAAGGCGAAACGAAAGTAGGAGAAAGCCGATCGCCCGGAGGCATCGGCATCGGCAAAAATAAAGTTGAAGATCGATGCTCCTGCCCGCTTTGTCGTCACTTTGCAGAAAGAGGTTCGGAATGGAAGCGGTTGCCTCGGGCGGGTATTTTCTCCGGTCCGGACGGAGATGACGGCCGGGCGGGACGTTGAACGCCCGACGGACTTCGGCGACGATTGCCAAGCAATAACTTTGCCGCGGTTCCAGCCCCTCGATTCGGCAGGCAAAAGTTTCACCGAAAGACTCGCATCGGAAGCAAAAGTGTGTCTGACGGCCGTAGCAGGGGAATGTCCGTACATGGCGGCCGAAAATGTCCGGGTGTCGATGTAAACGTCGAATGATGAGGAGGACGCTCCAGATAGCATCGCGGAACACGCCACGACATGTTCCGCATGGGTGCGGTATCCCGAAACCGCAATCGTACGTTCGTCGACCGGATCCGGCCGGGTATCATAGAAAAGAACGTATTCGGCATCGACCAGTCCGTTACCGAGCATTCCGGCATACTCGGGATTGATCGTTTCCGTCGGCCCGAACCCACGAGTATTTCCCGCAATTTCTCGCTGGTGAACCCCGGTCTTTGCACACCGAATGCGGCGACAGCCAAGGCCGCAATGCCCGAAACCTGTGGCGCGGCCATCGAGGGTTCCTGCGGAGGTAACCGTAACCGCCGTTCGTCGTGGTGCTGAAAACGCGAAATCGTTCGTCGCCGGTAGCGCCATGGCCGCCCAAAGCCGCGAGATCGATCCACGAACCGTAGTTGGACCCGGCGACCTACGGCCGTCGACCAGCGACGCTACGGCCACCACTTTCTCGTAGGCTCCCGGAACACCGGGTCCGGAAATGCCGTCGTTGCCCGCGGCAAAAATGACGATGCCGCCTTTCATGGGACCTGTCTGATTGCCGTTCTCATCGCACCCGGCATACTGATAAAATAGTCAATGGCTGCTTTGCCCGACTGCGACAAGTCCGGAAGACCGGGGACATAAGTCCAGCTGTTCTGGCTGATGACGGCCCCATGGTCGGCCGTCCAGACCATGATCTCCTCGATCGTCGCGGCATCGCGTCCCGGCTCGTCGAAAATCTGGCAACTCATCAGCCGCACACCGCTTCCGGGCGTTCCGTCGCCCCCCGCGATGCCGCAGACGCCGATGCCGTTGTTGTTGACGGCGCCGATCGTACCTGCGACATGCGTGCCGTGGCTGCTGGGAGTGATCTCCGTATGGCGGCAGAAGTTGTAGCCGCAGGCGCCCTGTCCGTCGCGCCAGATATTCGCTGCCAGATCGGGATGCGTATAGTCGATGCCGCCGTCCACCACGGCGACGACGACGTCTTTTATGTCCGGTGCTGACGCCCATGCCGGAAAAAATGTTGAGGTCGGCCACGGTCGATCCGACCGCAGCGCCCACCGGTGGTAAATCCACTGATTGACCAGCAGCGGATCATCGAATCCGGGGATTGCGACATTGTCCGAACCTGAGGTGCGGCTGAAATCAGCTTGCGAGACCGTCGCCCCGGCGGGAACCATACGCGGAACAGGGTTCGATGCACTCTCGACTTCGTCCACCCGGCCGAAGCGTTCCATGGCCTCGGCGACAGAAATCGCCCCGGAGAAATGAACGTCGTACCACAGATGAAGTCCGGCCCTGCGGCGGCGTTCGCGGAAACGGTCGCCATCGGAAAAGACACGCTGTACGGCAGTTGCCCCTGGCACGGGTGGCGGCGGCATCGAATGCAGCGATTCCCCGAGCCGGAACCGCTGCGGGTAAAGGCGCACGGGTGTCGAGTTCGGCCGCCGTTTCGCGCAGCTTAATACGGAATACGCCGGGTATGTAAAAACTCCTGCATCGGGTTTGTCCGGACGCCGGAGCCGGGCCGGATTCCGGGTCTCTGGTACAGGCCGTCAGCAGGAGGAGCGTCAGAAAGAAAGAGAAGTGTTTCATCGGTTTTAAAGGAAAAAGGTCCGGAGCCGGCAGACGGCATCCGGACCGAATAAACATTTCTTAGGATCACGGAACCAATTTGATGTCGAGAAACGAGTCGGTGCAAACGTAACAATCCGATGCCGAGGTAAGGTCCCAATTGCCATTTGAAGGTTTGCACCGTCTGGTTCGGGAGTCCGAACAATTCACCCCGAAACGTGTAGGGGCATAAAAACTGCATGATGCCGTCTGGCAGGTAGATGACGCTGACGGGATCATTGGCTTCGACCGTTTCGTAGACCGGTTTCCCATGTTCGTCCACCTTCGGCCGTCCATAATCGTCGAAGGCCTGTTGGCGATAACTGTAGCGGAACGACCAAACTTTGCTGGCGGCATATTGCCGGAAATTGGTCGTCAGCGTCGCGTTGGGCCGCGTGAGTGTCCCGATTTGTTCGCCATTGGCCATTACCTTGAATTCGGTCTCGGTGATCGCCAATTGGCTGCTGCGGATGGTTTCGAGGTAACTCTCCGGAGTGTATTGTCCCGAAAGCGGCATCATGCGAATCCGGTTGCCGGTTTTAATGCCCCGCAGAATGATTTCATCGAAAGCCGGGGAGAGCGACATGAACGTTGAATTCGTAATCTCTTTCCATCCTTGGTAGCCGGCGCCGTTGTCTCCGGGAAACGAGAAGAAATGCAGGTAATCGTTATGGGTCGCAAATTTCAGCATGGGACCGGTCGAGAATTCGACCCGATATTCCGATTCCGTCCGCAGCGGGTCGGCTTCGACGAAAAGTGCTCCCCGAACCAGGCCTTAACCATACGGTCATCCTGAATTCGACGATATAAATCCAACCGCCATAACCGAGATTCTCGTCAGGGAAATACTCCATCACCCATGTCTTCCCCGGCCTGCAATGCGAATTTGTGTAGCGTTCAAGCGTCTGCTCGATCCGGGTCGAGGTCGACTCGCTGAAGTTATTTTTCCGAATCGTCGCATGCAACGGCTGAGAATAACAGCCCAGCCAGCAGTAATATATTGATTCTCTTTTTTTCATACATTCAGTTTAATCTTCAAGATTTGTCCAGTCGATGTCTCCGAGTTCGGAAAGACGGCGCAGGTAGATGTCGCTCCACTTCGCAACGTCCACGCCAAAATCGTCGCGGGAGCCATGCGATGAGAATCGAGCGCTTCTTCTCGATTTTGGCGCGGCCGTCCGCGCTTTCGATCGAGGAGAGCATCGCCTCCCACTCCTCCTCGCTCATGCTGATCAGGCGTCCGCCCGTTTCGGCGATGTCCTCTGCGGGACTCGAACGTGCATACTTCGAAACGAAGCCAGCTCCATGTAGTCATTACCGCTTTGGGCATACTTGTCACCCACGTAATCGCTTTGCGTAATGGTATCGTAGTCGCTCGGTACGGGATATGTACCATCGAGGATATGCATGAACTCGTGAAGCATCGTTCCGGCGATTCGTTCGCTGTCCTTTCCCGGTCGAAAAAAATTTTACGCCGAGAACATTGATTTGAAGGCCATTTTCAGCCGATGCCAGCACGGTGTTCCCGGTGCTGCTGATCTCAAAACTGCCCACCAAATAGAGTACCCGCGGAAATAACTCTTTGCGAAGAGCAATGGATCTTTCTGATCGGACATCAGTTCCGCCATGGCGTCAAGCGTCGAGTATTTGATCAGTTTGGCCACCTCGATCGATTTGTCCACGGGCGGCGGCGAGACCAGTAGTTGAAGTGGGTTTCGCGGTCAGGCATGCGGTATTCCGAAACGAATGTTGTGTTCCGTATAGTGCCGGTCGAGCCAGAAATCGAACTCGGTCTTTTCCTCGGCGGGATCGACAAAGATGCTTTTTGCCGTCCGGTTCGTCCTTGTCGCATGAGGTCGTAGCGCCTGAGACAAGCAGAAGCAAGAACAGGGATATGATTGTCGGTTTCATAATTCAATATAAATATTTAGTGAATTGGTTATTGGCAGAACGGATGGTCAGACGATTCTCATTGCGGGATTCGCTTCCAATCCGGCTGTGATAACCTCTTGAGGCAGTTGGAGCGCACGTCGAAGATCTTTCTCGCCGAGCGTGGCCGCAACAGTGAATCCGGTTGTATTGTCATCGTTGTAGGCCGAGTCGTCGAAACGATCAATCACGATGCCGTAGCGTTTGATGTCCCCCCCCAACGCAGTCCGTCGGCGATGGTCTCCAATGCGGCGGCAAAAGAGCGTGGTCTGAATAAGGTGCTCCTGTTCACCAGCCTCGACTGTAAAGCCGTGGGGATGGAGCGGCTTGCGCGATGTCGGCTCCAAAGCGGTGTATTCGGCGATGTATCGATTCGATGACGGATCACCGTAGACCTCGGCGATGCGTTCGCGGGTCAGAGATTCGATGCCGTTCTGTCCGACCAGATAGAAAGAGCCGATCCAGGCATTGAGGTCGGCAACTGCCTTGTCGTACTCAGCTTGGGAGATGGACATAGGCCTCTGCACGGCTCAACACCGTTTCATTGGTTGTGAACGCCACCATCGTCTAACGACCGATTCCTACGCCGGTTACCGGGTCGGTTACCTCCCACTGGTTGGGCCATTTGGGCATGTATATCTTGTTGACATCGTTGTCCTGCCAATAATGAAAGGAGGATGCTGGTAGACCTTTTTTCGATGCAGTTGTCCTTCCACCGGTCCCACGGACCGCCCATCGGCCGTTCGCGCGGTAGGTCTCCCTCTTGGCGACGCGGTAGTTGTTGTGAGTGAAGCGCGCGCCGGAGTTGCTCCAGGCGTTAAAAGCGATCCGTTACCGGTCACCATGGGAATCATCAGCAGGTTGAACGAGTGTCCGACGCTGATGTAGTCGAGGGTACGGACCGAGCCGTCCCAGGCCAGCTGCTTGACTGCCGCCCAGTCGCGCATGACGGTCGAAGGGGCACTGCCGAGGACCTCGGAGGCGTATTCGACCACCTTTTCCCACTTCAGATAATAGAGGTTGAAGCGCGTGGCAAAGGCATAGGCGGCGCTGCGGTTGAAGTGGTACTTCGGAACCGCATAGTTTGCGTCGCTGACCAGAGGAAGCGCCTCCTCGATATCCCGGTCGATTTTCTCATATACCTCCTTGAGATTGTCCCGGTGATAAACCCGGATTGAGCGTCGTTTTCGGGAGCTTCCATGTAAGGGACTCCCAGGTATTCGCCACTTTTTCAGGATGATAAGGGAGACAATAGAGCATCGTGAGGCAAAAATGCGAATAGGCCCGCAAAGCAGGGCTTCGGCTTTGGCCGGAAGCAATTCTTTGGGCGTACCCTGTTTTCGATCGCTTCCAGAGCGGTGTTGGCTGCGGCAATCGCGGAGTAGTAGGCCTGCCAGGTATTTTTGTTGCTATCGTTCTCGGCCTCGTTCATGTCCCATCCAGTAGCTGTTGTGCTCCAGCAGCAGGCTGGTGTTAGGTTGTTCGCTCCCATGTCGTCGCAGTTGTCCGATGCGATTTCGCACATGCGGGTGAAACTGCGTGAAGGATAGGCCGACACGAGCAGCCGGTTGATTTTGTCCGGCGTATCGAGCTCCAGTACGGTTGTCGGGCAGTTCGTCGAGGAAATCGTTGCAGGCAGCGAGTGTGAGCGAACCGGCGCCGAGAAGCATTATGCGTGATATCAGTTGTTTGATTTTCATGGCGGAGCGGGTTTAGAAAGCTGACACGAAGCGTCAGCGTGAATTGCTTGGGCATCGGTACTGCAACACCTCCCACGTATTGAAAAACTCGGGATCCTGGCCTTGCAGCTTTTTGTCCGAATAGATCAAAAAGGGTTGGTTGCCTGGAATTTGAGCGACAATCCGCTCATGCGCAATTTCGAAGTGACCGATTGCGGAAAATCGTACGAGAGCGAGATCTCTTTTCATGCGGATGAAATCGCCCTTGGCGACCCGTACATCAGAGTAATTGTAGGCGCTGTCCGCGACATAGAGATTGGAAATATCGTTATTCTGTCGCGTGCTGGCGATAACCGGGACATTGGTCCGATCGTTCATCGCCCCGGGATTGAGGTAGCGATTGGCGAAATTCCCTCGCATGGCCGTCAGATCGGAATAACCGTTCGAGAAAATCGGATCGAGACGGACGACGTTTCCAAAGGAGTAGGTCATGAAGACGTTGAGCGTGAATCCCTTCCACTTAAAGATATTACCCAGGCTGCCCGTGATGGTAGGATCGACAGGACCTTTCATGGAGACGAGGTTGCTCATATTCACAGTCTCCTGGAACTGGATGTTCGTTGAGGTAATGCTGCCGTCAGCAGCGAGGAAACGTCCGGGATGCCCATCTCGTTAAGTCCCTTGAATTTCAGGGAAAAGAGCGAACCGCGGCGTACCCTCCATCGGTAACCTGTGCCGGTGATATAATCGATCATGCGCGTCATGGTTTGAGTTTGGTTACCTCGTTGTCCATCCAGGCAAAGATGAAATTGGTCTGCCATTTGAAGTTTTTACGTTCGATATTGCGGGTGAAAAGCGAAAGTTCCACACCCTGCGATTTCATCTCCGCGACATTACCCTGCTTATCCACGGCACCGCCCAAACCCATTGTTACAACGTTGCCGATCAGGTCGAAATTATTGCGTCGGTAGGCGTCCATCGAGAGTGATGCGGTCGTCGAGGGAATCCCATGTCGAGGCCGACATTTAACTCATGCTTTTTTTTTTCATGGGTCAGTTCCGAATTCTCCAGGAGCTGAAATATAAATGCAGGTTCCAGTTTCAGTCGCACCACGCCACGGGTTCAGCGGATAGATCGTAGCCGTGGAGTTATTGACCCATGTGGGGCCCCGGTCGGCAGTGAGGCTGTAAGGGGAGTCGCAGCGCAAGGCTGGAGAAGGCCGGACGCAATGGTTCGAAGAACGACTCTGGTCGATGCTCCACTTGCCGGCGATATTCCAGGTCGGCAACCAGCGCGCCTTACGCGATCGGCCCAACCGGTTGGAACCCTCGTAACGGAGCGTACCGTTGATCGTATAGCGGTAGTCGTAGGAATAGGAGAATGTGCCGGCGAAGGCGGCGTTGCGTTCCCGTGTATTGGACAGGCTGTAATACTGGGTGTTTTCACTCCAGTTGTTTCTTAAACAGATCCAGGATGGCAGAACGGCGTTTCGCCCATGTCGTATTGCAGGCCCCAGCCCTGGAACGAGGTGGCGCGGCGGTCGATGGCATTGACTTCCACAATGCCGAACAGATTCAGAATGTTGCTTGTCGTTGAACGTGTCGTTGTAGGCTGATCGAAGCGGAAATCGCGGCTCTTGGCGCGGAAGTCGCTCCGTTTGTAGATACCACCCTGGGGAAGGATCGAGTATTTGTCACGGTTCGCTCATCGGGATTGTCGTAGAGGTAGGGATTGTTGCTCTGAATGATCGAGGTGGCCATCGAACGGTAGGCCTGCGCCTGGTTCGAACTGTCCTCGATGTGATGCTCGGTGCTCGAAGCCTGATATTTGATTGCCCCAAGGGCCGAAACTTCGACTTTCGGAGTGATCTTCCATTTGAGTTCAGCCTGGAATTTCACTGTCGCTCATTCAGGTCCATATAGTTCTTGGACAACTCGTCCTTGATGTTGAACGGAGTGTAATTGCGTGTGTAGAATTCATCAGGGTCGAGCGTGCGCGACGAACGCAATGCATAGGAGTAGGGGTTGATGTCGAAATCGCGTTTGACGGTTCCGAACACAGGGTCTACCTCCGACGAGAGCGATCCCGGTGCACGCTGTTCGCGGTACGAAGCGTTGCCGATGAGGTTCAGCGTCAGCTTGTCCGAAATGTGCTGCGTGGTATTGACCAGAAGCGTGTAGCGGTTCACCTTGCTTTAGATGCTCCATCCGGATCGACCATCGCACCGACGGAAGCGTAATACGAGCCTTTTTCACTGCCGAGAGATGCTGAGCCGAGTGGCTGTGCTGAATGCTGTTGCGGAAGAGTTCCCTTGAACCAGTCGGTATTGCGAAACTCCGCCTGTCGCAGGTAGGCGTTGCGCCCTTCAGGGGGGGTGTTCAGTACGGCGAACTGCCCTGTGGCAGGGTCGTAGGTGTTGATCAGTTGCGACAACTTGCCGTAGACGCCGCTTTCCGAGCGGTAAACGGTATTGGCATAGTTGAGCCATCCCTTGTCGTACATCTCCTGGTAGACGGCCATCTGCTCTTGCGAATTCATGATGTTGAAGTTCAGTAGCTGGGAACCATACGCATCGTGAATTCGCCGGTGTAACTGACTTTCGTATACCGGGCGTGCCTTTCTTCGTGGTGATGACGATGACTCCGGCCATGGCGCGGGCGCCGTAGATCGAGGTTTGCCGAACCATCCCTTGAGAATCTGGAAACTCTCCGATGTCATCGGCGTTGAGTCCGGCATGGCCGAACTGATGAGCGTCGTAGCGTCGCCCGACGACAAAGGAATTGGCGTCTGACGTTGATCACATCCTCCATGATCACACCGTCCACCCACAACGGCTTGGAGTCTCGAAGATCGACGTAGCGCCGCGAATGCGGATTTTCGGGGCGGCGCCGAAAGTTCCGGAAACGTTTTGCACGGACACGCCGGCAGAACGGCCTTCAAGACCGCGGCTGATTTCACTGATACCGTCCAGTTTGACATCCGAGGCCAATAGTTGGTCCGTGGCTCCGGTGAAGATTCGCTTGTCCATCTTTGCATACCGGTCACTAACCGATGCGATTTCTTGTGCGCTCGCTTTGAGTATGAAATCCATGCGGTCGGCATCGACCTTCTTCTCGACCGGATCGTATCCCAGAAAGGAGACACGCAGTACGGCTCCGGAGGGGACATTTTTGAGTGTATAAAGCCCGTCGATCGCGCTGCCGTGGCGGCATTGTTCGTGCCGACGACCTGGACGGACGGCGCCCGTCAGCGGCGTACCGTCCTCTTCGGATACCGTGCCTGTTACCACGCGGTTCTGTGCCGAAGCGGCACACCACTGCCATGGCGAGCAGAATGAGTATGGTCAGTTTTTTTCATTGGTCACGGTCATTGAAATTCTTGGTTCCGGGGCGCGAGACAGGGCCGCGGTCGCTTGCAAAATGCGCCGCCCGCTGCATTCGGGAAGTCGGTTAGTAGTTTTTGGAATGTTACCAAGTGCGTTGGTTAAACAGAGCTGCCCGGTAAACGACCAATACCGGTCGTTGTTCTCCCAGAAAACAGAGCGTCTTGGCCTCCCGCCATTGCCTGGCCGTTATCGCTGAACACGAGCTGGATCGTGCCTGCATTTTTCATCGAAGCAAAAGTTCCGCCGCCCAGGCGACCACGCCCGCCTGTGACCAGATATAGTTTGCCTTGCCCGTTATTCGGGCCATTGAAATGGAGGTGTAGAACTTTGTTCCCGAAAAACCCAGTTCTGACCGGTCTGAATGACCACTTTGCCATCGGCGAACTCCGCCGTAAAGGGATAATCCCTTGAGTGCGGGATCGTTGATGGTGACCTTTGTACGAATATTGATTTTCCCTTGGCGGAGAATGTGACCGACGAGAGATTCCTGGATGCTCCCGGCAAAAAATATCGGTTTTTACGTTCCACGTGCCGAGCAGGGAAATCATAGGTGCTCTTTTTAGGGTTGTATAAAGCGTAACGATCACCGGATCGCCTTCTTCAGGTGTAAACTCCGCGCGCCCCTTCACCTCGACACGGCTCGACGCCTTGTTCGATGTGAAACTGACGCTTCGCGCCGTCTTCGCTCTTCGAGAACGAGAATGCGTTATTCGGGTTCTCCGTGAGTTTTTTACATCGTAGACTCCGGAGCAGGTTACCGCAACGGAGAGCGTGCGGGGTCCGTATCCGGAGAAGATGAGCGTCGAGGGTACAACGACAAGCCCCCTGAATTTATCCTGAACAACGTTGATCAGCAACGGCTTGAGTCCTTCCGCCTTCACGGTGACCGTGGCTGAACGCTCCCTCTGAGCCCGTATACGCAAGAACGTTGAAATTGACGGTCGAGCCGATGACTGCAGTACGACACCACGATTCGCTCGACTCCGCCGTTACATCCCGGCCACCGGCATCTACAATAAGCACTGGCAAGACCGCCCTTGTAGTCGAATTTTTTCACGCGTAATACTTCGGAGTGAAACAGATGTAGGATCGTCATCCTTCTCGCATCCGGTCAACAAGGCCAAGGAAGCCAGCAAGAAAAAGTAAGTAATGTTTCATATGGGTAATTTTTGGGTTGGTTGATTCCGCATTGTCAATCCTGGCCGGCTGATACTGCGACCTGCCGAATTCAATGTAAAATTACTGAATCCGGGATTCCGTGTTGAAAAATATCGTTCACTTTACGATAAAATCGGCTCGGAGGCCCCGGAGTTGAGAAATGGCTCATTCTGCCCCCTGGCTACTGCGTTCCGGGGTCCTGCTTTCGAGGAATTCCGTCGGAAGAACCCCGAACTGCTTGGCAAAACATTTGGCGAAAATAGGACGACGAACTGAAAACCGGTAAGAAATCCGATTTCGGTAATGCGGTATCGGCCTTCAATGATCATCCGTTTCGCCTCGTTCAAACGAATGAGTTTCATAAAATCGTTTGGCGTCAAGCCCGTAACGGCTTTCAGTTTTCGGAAAATCAGCGTGCGGCCCATCGCCAACTCACGAGCAAGAAGTCCCACGGACAAATCCGGATTCCGCATATGGGCGATGATCACGTCGCGGCATTTAAGGATGAACTCTTCGTCCAACCGGTTCTGTTGAGAAACCCGTATCGAATTCGGTCATGAATTTGCCTGCATAGAGGCGCCGGATTTCATCACGCGTACGAAGCAGGCTGGAAATCTGCGCTTTGAGCTGGTCAGAGCGAGAAAGGTTTCTCGATATAGGCGTCAGCGCCGCATTCGAGGCCCTCGATTTTAGAGCTTACGCCAGTCCGAGCCGTGAGTAAGATCACAGGGATATGGCTTGTGGAAATGTCGTTTTTGATACGCCGACAGAGCTCTATTCCGTCGATGTCGGCCATCATGATGCTCGCTTACGACCAAATCGGGATCGTTGTTTCGAAGCAGGTTGAGCGCCTGACCCCCGCTATCCGTTGAGATAACGAAATAATCGTTTCCGAGCACCTTGACCAAAAAATCGAGAATATTGCTGTCATCATCTACGACCATGACCGTATGGCGAACCGTCATCGCGGAGGCCGTTGTATCGCCAGGTTCGTTCCGGGTTCTTTCTGCGGCTGCGATTGCCCGACGGTTTCCGTATTGAGATGTGTTTTTACGCGAATATCCATCTTTTCGCTCGCAGGTTCAAGGATGAATGCCGTCAGCAGCGCTCCTGATTTGCCGTCCGGACGTTCTGTCGCTGTAATTGTTCCGCCCATCAGGCGGATGAAAATTCGGCACAGGTGCAAGCCGATTCCGACGCCGGACGCGAACCGTTGTTCCGGGTTTGGTAAAAGCTTCGAAAACCTTTTCCCGCTCTTCAGGGATACCGGGACCGTCGTCCCACACTTCCATCACAAGACCAGTCGTCTCTGCGATCGATGCAAATGTGGATTTCTTCTGCGGCGAAACGCAGAGCGTTGGACAAACAGGTTACTTATGATTTTTGGTCAGCGCCTCCCGGTCGGTGATTTGCATCAGGCGATCAGGGATCTCTTCCGATCAAACGGATGCGCCGCTGTTGCGCCGTGGGACCAAACATAGCCAATTGCTCCCGGACGAGCTGGCCGACATCGCAATATCGTAGCGGAGTCTGTATTTGTTCGAAATCGATCTTCCGGAAATCGAGCAGTTGGTTTGACCAGCGAATGAAGTCGGTGGTAATTTTGTTGATAACAACCAGATACTCTCCGTCCTCCTCGGAAATCCGATGTGATTTCATTACTTGTTCCAGCGGCCCAATAATCAGGCTCAAGGAGTTCGGATCTCATGGGTGATATTGGTAAAGAAACTGATGCGTTGCTCGTAGAGATTCCGTTCGTTCTCGCGTTTGACCGATTCGATCTTCTCTCGCTGCTGTTGCTCGGTACGCCGCATCCAGTAATACAGACCGACGATTACTATAAGCGTCAGTACCACGTAACCTGCCAAAGCACCTTTCGACCGGAAAAACGACGGCTGGATACGAATCCAGAGTTTCGTCTCATCAGAATTCCATTGCATGTCGCCGTTGCCAACCTGCACCCGAAAACAATATTCTCCGGGACGCAGGTTATTGTAGTTGACCGAAGCGTTCCGGCTATCGGTCATGGACCAATGATCGTCGAGTCCGTCGAGTCGGTAACGGTAGCGGCAATCTCCCCGGAAAGAGGTAGGTTGGCGAAACGAAACGGGAATCCCACCGAGGTCTGGCGGTGCGACAGCGTGATCTTCCGTGTATTCGACAGGAACCGAAAGCGGCGAGCTTCCGTCTTCCGCATGGGATACAGGCAGTCCGTTAAGCGAAAATCGGGTGATTATGACCGGATAGAGGTTCAAGTTGCCCCATGATGTCATGGGGGGGGGTGAACGTACATATACCATCGGTCGTACCCAGCACGATGCGCCCGTCGGAAGTGAGGATACCCGAATTGGACATAAATTGTTCGGTGTGAAGCCCGTCGGCGCGCGAATAACGTTTCAATTGTCCAGTTGCGGGATAAAGACGATCAGCCCCCTGTCCGTCGTGATCCAGAGTCTGTCGTTTTCAGGGATGATCCGCTGAATGATCTTACTGGGCAGAGGCAAGGTTTCATGGCGAACGAAACCGTCTTTTTCGTTATAACTGCAAAGTCCGTAACCGTTGGTTCCGATCCACAACCGGTTCGTGCGGTCGACGGCAAGCGTGTTGACCCATTGCGGCTGATCGTCGCAGGGTCGTCGGGATCGTACCGGTAGTGCTGCAGGAGGTCGGTACGGGCATCGTAGGAGAGAGGCCGTCTTCGTTCGTCGATCCAAAGACGGCCAGTATGATCCTCCGTAATGTCACTGAAATACGCACCTTGGGGTCGCGTGTCACAAAACGATCTTCAAACCGGTCGTAATAAAAGCCCCACGGAAGTTCCGGCCCAAATGCGGCCGCTGCTGCTCCGGAATAGGACGAAGACACGAGAACTGGGATCCGACGGATCTGCAAGATAGAGTTTCACGGTTCGGCTTTTTCAAGTCCACGGCTTCGATACCCCGTTGGAAAGCGGCGATCCAGAGCGTTTGGTCATCGACAAGCATTGAAAAAAGACGTTGTAATGGCAGTCCCAACGTTTTGAGCCGTGCGGTACGGAACGACCATGCCGGCATGTCTGTCGAAGAGCAGGATGCCGTCATTTTCGTTTCCCAATAGATACTGCCCGTCTTTCAGTTCACAGACCGCGCTGACGACCTTACCCCCGGTCGGAACTATCGTTCTTTCGTGTGGCATAGCAAGTGAAGCTGTTACGGGCCGGGTGAAATTCTACACCCTCATAACAAGATCCGAACCAGAAATTTCCTTCGCGGTCGTATAGAAAAAGAGAAGATGTTGCAAACACTTGGTACGCATGAAGGGAACTTCAGTGTCCTCTATGGGACGAAGTTCCGATTCAGAAATACGGTAGAGTGTCGCACCACTGTTCGCACAGACAAGCAATTCGCCCGGCGCCCGCTCTGCCAGGCAGTGGATACGTTGCAATCGGCCCTCCCCATTCCTATCGTCATAATTGGTGAAACGGACTGTGCTCCGGTCGAAGCGATCAAGACCGGAACTTACCGTCCCGAGCCACAACGTGCCGTATGAATCTTCTGTGATGGCATCGATCGAATTATCCGAAATGCAATTCCGTCCGTCTGTTTTCCTTCCGGTAATGAGTGAAGCATCCTGTCTGCTTGGAAAAAAGCGCACAACCCTTCGCTGTAAGTTCCAATCCATATGGTTCCATCCTTGCTTTCGTAAATGGTAGAGATATAATCCTGCGCGATGGAGGTGTCATCACCGGGAACATGGCGGTAAACCGTAAAGGCATTCCGTTACAGGATTCCAGCGAAAAAAGCCCCGAATTGACAGTCGCAATCCAAATTTCACCTTCCTGTCCTCAATGACTTCGGTCGTCTGTCCCGTAACGCATGCTCCGTCGGAAGTTCTGACATCGAAATGTCGGAAACGGTCGGCCGCGGGTGTAAATGTCCACGCCGTTATCAAGTGCGAGCCAGATCTGCCCGCGGCTGTCGAGCATCAGCCGGCGGGATATTGTTGCTCGAAATGCCTCGACCGATCGCCATCGGTATGGGTGTAACAGCGGAACTCACAGCCGTCGAAACGGCACAATCCGTTGTCGGTTCCGAACCAGATGAATCCTATCGAGTCCTGAACGATGCCATAGACGGATTGGATGACAGGCCGTCATCCACTGAGTATAGTTACGCAGATTATGATAAACAGAGGCGTTCGCCGATTCGGCACGCCCCGGCAGAAACAAGATATAGAGTAGAAACAAAAAATGCAGCAATACAGCGGAAAATTCGTTTCATAGAAATTTGGATTATTGACAAATGTAATAAATGCAGGACTTTTCTACAAAGATAATATGATACAGAAAAAAGGCCAATTTCGTACATCTCGGTGTTGCAAGACGACGTTTCATGACGCGACAATTCGATTTTTCCTTTCCATTCAGAGATTATTGGCCTCGATATGTACTATTTTATCGTACAGCGGAAAGAAAACTTTTCATCTATTTTTTACTTCGCGAGACGAGACGAGATAAAGAATTACTACTTAAATTTCTATCTTAATGAAAATCGAACCCAAAGCCGCACCCTGTTCCGCACGCTGTTCGCGACAGGCCTCCTCGCAGCCGGCCTCTGCCTCCTGCTGCCCCAAACACAACACCCAGGCCGAAATCGCCGACGGCTGGCAGCTGCTCTTCGACGGCAAAAGCCTCGACCAGTGGAAAGACTTCAACGGAGACTCGCTCACGATGCCCTGGCACGTGGTGGACGGCTGCATCCAGGCCGCCGGCGACGGCAGCGACCTGTCGGGATACATCGTCACCAAAAAACAGTATGAGAACTTCATCCTCGACTGGGACTGGAAGCTCTCCTACGGCGGCAACAGCGGCATGCTCTACCACGTGGTCGAGAACCCCTATTTCAAGGTTCCCTATGTCACCGGGCCGCGAGTACCAGCTGATCGACAACGAAGGCTGGGAGAGGTCACGAATGCCCCGAACCAACTCGAGGAGTGGCAGAAACTGGGCGTGGACTACGCCATGCACCTGCCGAATCCCGATTCGCTGTTGGTCAACCCGCAGGGCGAGTGGAACTCGTCGCGCATCGTCTTCGACAACGGCCACGTGGAGCATTGGCTCAACGGCCACAAGATCCTCGAATTCGAAGCTTGGACGGACGACTGGTTCGCCCGCAAGCACAGTGGCAAATGGGAGACCGCCCCGAATACGGCCTTGCGCACCGCGGTGTGATCTGCCTCCAGGATCACGGTTACCCCGCTTCGTTCCGCAACCTGAAGATCAAGGAGCTGCCCCGCAAGGCCGGCCGGGAGGTCGAGCTGTTCAACGGCAGAGACCTCACGGGATGGGAGGCTTACGGCACCGAGAAATGGTATGTCGACGATGCGGGCAACCTGGTCTCCGAGAGCGGCCCCGACAAGAAATACGGTTACCTGGCCACGCGCGAATACTATAATGATTTCGATCTGACGCTCGAATTCAAGCAGCTCGCCAACGGTAACTCGGGCCTCTTCTTCCGCTCGTTCGTCGAACCGCCCGTGAAGGTTCACGGCTGGCAGTGCGAGGTGGCGCCGCGCAACCACGACACGGCGGGCATCTACGAATCCTACGGCCGCGGATGGTTGCAGCCATTCCCGACGAGAAAGAGTCGATTCTCAAGGAGGGGGATTGGAACACGCTGCGGCTGCGCGTCGAGGGCGACCGCGTGCAGACGTGGCTCAACGGCGAGGAGATGGCGGACATCCGCGACGCGAAAATCGGCGCCGCGCAGGGACGCATCGCCTTGCAGATTCACGACGGAGGAGGCATCAAGGTCCTCTGGCGCAACATCCGGCCTCGACCCTGTTGTAAACAAACGGCGGTTCCCCCATCCGACGAACCGCTGTTTTCTCTAAGAGATTGACATCAAAAAAAACCCTGAAACGATATATCATGAGTACCCGCAGGGATTTTCTGAAAAAGGCAGGGCGGGCTGGCGCTGCTGACCGTCGTGCCGCGCAGCGTGCTCGGAGGCACCAACTTCGTCGCTCCGAGCGACCAGCTCACGAAGGGCATCATCGGCGTGGGCGGCATCGGCAAGAGCAACTATACCACTTCACCAGCGACGAACGCTGCCGCCTGGTGGCCGTCTGCGACGTCGACCGACGACATCTCCGTTCGGCCGTCGAACTGGGACACAAGAAATTCAACGAGACGCTCCAAGCCTACGAAGACTACCGCGACCTGATCGCCGACCCCAACGTCGACATCGTCCACATCGCCACCCCCCCGCACTGGCACGGCATCATGGCCGTCGAAGCCGCGCAGGCGCGGGCAAGGACATCTGGTGCGAGAAACCCATGACCCGCACCATCGGCGAGAGCAAGCGCCGCGTCGTGGAGGCCGTCAAGCGCAACAACCGCATCTTCCGTCTCAATACGTGGTTCCGCTTCACGGACACCTTCTACGGCCTGGGTACGACGGTCGAACCGCTCAAGAAACTCGTCGACAGCGGGATGCTGGGCTGGCCGCTGAAAGTGACCATTTCGGGCGCCACGGGCTTCGCCTGGAAATTCTACTGGGTCGGCAAGGAGAACCTCGTCCCGCAGAGGGTCCCCGTCGAATCTGAACTACGACATGTGGCTCGGCCCCGCGCCCTACAAGCCCTACAACAAACACCGTGTGCACCACACGTTCCGCGGCTATTGGGATTACGACGGCGGCGGCCTTACGGACATGGGGCAGCACTACATGGATCCCGTACAGTACCTGCTGGGCAAGGACCGTACGTCGCCCGTGAAGGTCGAGGTCGACGCCCCGCAACAGCACCCCGACGCCGTGGACATCTGGCGCAAGATCGTCTACACCTACGACGACGGCTGCCAGATCGTACTCGAAGGCGAAGGTTTCGAGAGCGGACGACACGCCTTATATCGAAGGCCGCTGGGCAAGGTCTACAAAGGGTTCCGCTGCACGATCCCCGATATCATGGAGAAACTGGCCGAGATGCCCGACCCTGCGCCGCAGAACACCGACTTTCTGGAGTGCGTCCGTACGCGGAGCAGGTTTGCGCTCGACGAGCAGAAGGGACACCGCAGCTCGACGCTCGTGAACCTGGGTGCCTGCGCGCTGCGTCTCAACCGCACGCTGCATTTCGATCCCGACAGCCAGCTCTTCATCGGCGACGACGCCGCCAACCGCCTCATCGACCAGCCGATGCGCGGCCCGTGGCATATTTAAGCACCAGTTACCATGAAAAAGATAATCATACGACTTTTTATGCTGGGAGCATTGGCCGCCCTGCTGCCCGCAGGAGCCGCCGCCCAGCAATCGGATGCCCGCCAGCGCACGACGGAAACCATCGTCGCCGACGGACTCGCACAGCTTCCCGCAGCCGATGCCAAGGTTTTCAACCAGGTGATGGGCGAACTGGCCGCCACCGGAAGCAAGGGTGTCGAGATGATCGCTGCCATGCTCGTCCCTGCCGACAAGGGCAAGAACGCCACGTTCGAATACGCCCTTAACGGCGTGGTGGCCTATGTGACCGACCCGGCGCACGAAGCGCTGCGTGACGATGTCCGCAAGGGCCTGCTGGCAGCTATCGACCGTTGCGGCGACGACGCCAACCGGGCTTTCCTTTTCTCGCAGCTGCAATTCTGTTGGACGGCCTCCGATGCCGCCGCCATGGCTCGTTATCTGGACGACCCCTACCTGGCCGACTATGCCCTCCGGGCGCTGGTCTCGACCCCGGGTACGGAAGCACTGCTGCTCGCCGAGGCCGGCAAGGACGACCTTACCGCTGCCCGCAAACAAGCGCTCGCCTATGCTTTCGCTGAAAAAGCGGCTTGCCGCTGCCGAACCGTTTCTCCTGACATGGCTCGAAGGTGCCGATGCGCAGACCGCGGAGCAGATCTATAACGCACTGGCCGCCTGCGGTTCGCAGGCCTCGCTCAAGCCGCTGGCCGCTGCCGCAGCCAAGACCGGCTACGCATGGGATGACGCCGGCGCTGCGGACGCTTACCTGCGCCTGCTCGCAAGGCTCGCCGCCGCAGGCGACGCCCGGGCCGTAAAGGCCGCCAAGAGGCTGCTCAAATGCGACCTCCAGTACATCCGCGGCGGTGCGCTCCTCGCGATCCTGGCCGATGCCCTCGGTGTGCAGAAGGCGATGCCCTATGTGCTCAAAGCCTCGAGGAGGGCCCTGCTGGAGTGACCGCTTCGCCGCCCTGCAATCGCTCGGCAAAGGCGACGACAAACTTTTTTCGCACAGGTTGCAGCCGGCATGCCGCGCTACGATGCCGCCGCGCAGGCCGCCGTTATCGGATGGCTCGGGGGAGTGCGGCGCCGTGTCGCAGGCCGATGTGATTACGGCCGCCGTAGCGTCGCCGACGGCTGCGTGGCCGGGCCGCAATTGCGCCTCGGGCCGTATCGGCGGCGAAAAAAGGCGCTACGGGCATTGGCCGGGGCGCTCGAAGGCCCCCATGCCGGTGCCGCGATGAAAGCCCTCCTTGCATTCAACGGACAGATCAACCCCGAAGTGGAACGGCTGCTTGCGAAGGATGATGCCGCGGCACTCGTTCCCGCGCTCAAACTGGCTGCCGCACGCCGCATGTCCGCAGCCGCAGACCGGGTGTTCGCATTGCTCGGCTCCTCCGACGCGGAGGTTCGTGCCGCCGCTTACGGGGCGCTTCCCTTCGTCGCCCAGCCGCAGCACATGGATCGGCTCTCCGCATTGCTCGACGCTTCCGATGAGGCCCACACGGCCGCGATCCAGTCGGCGCTGATCCGCACCTCGGGGCAACTCCCCGCCGACAGGCGGTACGGCGCCGTCGCAGGTTATATGAAGGCCTCGGAAACCCCTGCGCGTTACTATCCCGTGCTGGCGCAGAGCGGCACGCAGGAGGCTGTTGCCAGCCTGCTCGACGGGTTTCGCTCCGGGAACCGCGACGCGGCTTTCGCCACGCCCTGCTGACGGTCGAAAATCCTGCCATGACCGATATCCTTTACGGGATCGCTGCCGAAAATCCGATGCTCACCGACCGCGCCCTGATGCGCTATGCCGACCTGGCTTCGCAGGCCGCCGTGACCCCGATCCGCCGCTACCAGCTTTACAGACAGGTTCTCGCTCTCAGGCCTTCGGCCGCCGTGCAGCAAATTGCTCGGCTACCTTTCGGGCGTATACGCCCTCCCGGCACTGATGCTGGCCGCCGAATACCTCGACGATGCGCAGACTGCCGCCCCGGCCGCCGCGGCCGTGTGAAGACCATCGTTGCCAAGGTGCAACCCGATGCCCGGCGGCGAGGCTGTCCGCAAGGCTTTGGGCGGGCGCACGAGGTCTATAAAGAACTCGCCAAATCCGACGCCGACGCCGGGTATGCCGTGGATGAGATCACGGGACTGCTCGGTAAGATTCCGGCGGACGGATTCGCCGTGCTGCCGGCCGACGGGCTCGCGGGATGGACGGCCGTGGCCGTGAATCCTGCCGAGGCGAAGAGGCTGCCTGCCCGTCAGGTGGCGAAGCTCCGCAAAGCCGCCGGCGAGGCGGTGGCTGCCAACTGGGGCGCTGCGGACGGCCTGCTCGAATTTGCCGCTGAGGCTCCCGCGACGATCGGGACTGAAAAGGAATACGAAAATTTCGAACTCTGGATCGAATGGCGTTCCGAGGGCGAGGCCGGCATGGCCGTGCGCTCGATGCCGCTGATCCGCCTGGGCGGTGCCGCCGGAACGGGGCTCGCGGACGGCAAGGCCGCCCGAACCGTTGCCGACAACGCTCCGGGGACGTGGAATACGCTCTATGTTAAGGTCGTGGACGATCGCATCACGCTGGTGGAGAATGGCGTGAAAGTTGCCGAAAATGCCGTGATGACGAACCTCTGCGCGCCCGGCGAGCCGGTTTATGCACAAGGCCGTATCGAACTGGCCGGACAGGGTGCTCCCGTCGCCTTCCGAAATCTCTGGATCAACGAATTGCCGTCGACACCCGTTTTCTCCCTCCCGGCCGACGAGGCTGCTGCGGGCTACGAGGTGCTCTTCGACGGGCGTTCGCTCCACAAATGGACCGGCAATACGACCAATTATGTGCCGCTGAACGGTACGATCGATGTGACGGCCCCCTACGGCGGTTCGGGGAACCTTTACACCGTCGGGGAATACGGCGATTTCATCCTGCGCTTCGAGTTCCGGTTCCTCACCGAGGGCGTCAACAACGGTATCGGTATTCGCACGCCGATGGGCGTCGATGCTGCGTTCGAGGGGATGGAGATTCAGATTCTCGACCACGACGCACCGATCTACAAGGATATCAAAAACTACCAGCAGCACGGTTCGGTTTACGGTGTCATCCCGGCCGAGCGCGTGAAGTTCGGCGAGCTGGGTGAGTGGAATACCGAGGAGATACGTGCCGTGGGCGACCGCATTACGGTCACGGTCAACGGCCGGGTGATCCTCGACGGCAATATCCGCGAAGCCTGCCAGGGGCACAAATGTTTCCGAGGACGGTTCGAAGGTCAACCCCTATACGGTCGACCACCGCAACCACCCGGGGCTTTTCAACAAGTCGGGCCATATCGGCCTGCTGGGCCATGGTGCCGGCATCCAGTTCCGCAACCTGCGTGTGCTGGATATGGGCGCGGGCTGCAAATAACAACCGCCGGGGTCGCCTCCCGTCCGGATCTTTTCCGGACGGGCGACCCCCGGGGGACGGCGCGGGAACTCTCCGCACCCGATCCCGAAACTTGTAACCTGTCGGGCGTGCCGCGCCGCAGCGGGTACGCCGCGGGCGGAGATTGAGCCCCCGGCCGTGCGAATTGCCGCGCCGCCTGATATAACCTTTGGAGGATTCCGATGAAAAACGAACCGACCGTTTCCCCGCCTCGTGCGGATTGTGGTGATAGGGCCGGGAACCGGGCCAATAAGTACCTCGAATATGCCCGCCGGTATCCCCGACCGGCTGCAGCCCGTCGCCGTCGTCGATGTGAACGACCTGCGCCGCCATGCCTTCGCCCGATTTCGGACTGCCTGCCTGCAGGGAGCTATGCACGCATTACGACGACTTCTTCGCCGATGGTGTCGAAGCCGACATGGTGCTGATCTCGACCCCGAGAACGTCCATTTCGACCCGGCGGTCAAGGCCATCGACGCGGGATACCACATCCTGCTCGAAAAGCCGATCGCCCAGCACCTCGAAGAGTGCCGCGAAATCGCCCGCCGCGCCCGCGAACGGGGCGTGATGGTCGGCGTGTGCCATGTGTTGCGCTACCATCCCTATTTTGCCAAAATCCGTGAGATCGTCGCCTCGGGCGAGCTGGGGCAGGTCGTCTCGGTCAACCATACCGCTGCCGTGGGCCTCGACCGTGCCACGCACAGCTATGTGCGTGGGATTTTCCGCCGGGTGCGGGAGTCGAATCCGATCCTGCTGGCCAAATGCTGCCACGACATCGACTTCCTGCTGTGGCTGACCGGCGCGCATTGCCGCAGCCTGTCGTCCTTCGGCTCGCTGCGCTGGTTCCGTGCGGAGAATGCCCCCGCGGGTGCGGGCCGTCGTTGCCTCGACTGCGCGATAGAGTCCGCCTGTCCTTTTTCGGCACGCGATCTCTATTATGTCCGCCGCGACTGGGTGGCGAACTTCGATGTCCCGAAGGCAAGACCCCTCGATGAGACCATCCTCGAGGAGCTTCGCACCGATGTACGGCCGTTGCGTCTACCACTGCGACAACGACGTGGTCGACCATCAGCTGCTTTGCGATGGAGATGGAGGGCGAGGTGACCGTGAGCGCTTTCGATGGAGATGTTCACGGCCGACGATTTCCCGCAAGACGCACGTCCGCCTGACGGGCGGCGAGATCGACGCGACGAGAGGACGCTGTGCGTGCGCAGGTTCCGCGGCGGCGACGAGCGAACTTACGATTTCTCGGATATCGTCGGACAGCCGTTCCATGCCGGTGCCGACCTGCACCTGATCGGGGATTTCATCCGGGCGCTCCGCGATCCGGGCTATCCGTTCCTGACGACCATCGAGGATTCGATCGAAAGCCACCGTATCTGCTACGACGCCGAGCGCAGCAGGCGCACCGGGACGACGATCCGCGTGGACGGGACGAAATAACGTACTACGGAAAAAGGCCGGATCATCCGGCCTTTTTTTTTAGCACCGTCTTTTGCTACCTTTGCCGGAAACGGCCTCCCCATGGAAAATCCTCATCGATGGATCGACGGCATCAACGACGTGCTGTGGTCATACCTGCTGGTCGCACTCCTGCTGGGGTGCGCCGTCTGGTTCACGTTACGCGCGGCGTGCAGTTTCGTATGCTGGGTGAATGATGCGCGTGCTGGGCGAGTCGGCCGGAAGCGGCCCTCGGGGCGAGAGGCATGTCTCGTCGTTCCAGGCTTTCGCCGTGTCGCTGGCCAGCCGCGTCGGCACGGGGGGCAACCTCGCGGGCGTCGCCACGGCGATCGCCGTCGGGGGGACCCGGCGCGGTCTTCTGATGTGGGTCATCGCCCTTGTGGGCGCCGCGAGCGCTTTCGTCGAGTCGACCCCCTCGCGCAGCTTTATGCAAACGCCGCGGCAGGGACTCTTTCATCGGCGGCCCGGCCTACTACATGGAACGCGGACTCGGGCAAACGTGGATGGGCGTCCTCTTCGCCGTGCTGATCTCCGTGACATTCGGATTCGCCTTCAACTCGGTGCAGAGCAACACGATCTGCGCCGCGTGGGAGGGAGCTTTCGGCGCCGATCGTGTGTGGGCGGGCGTCGTGCTCACGGCGCTGACGCTGCTCATCATCTTCGGCGGCATACGGCGCATTGCGCGTGTCAGCGGCGTGATCGTCCCGATTATGGCGCTGGGGTATATCGTCCTTGCGCTGGGCGTCGTGCTCTTCAATTTCCGGCGGTTGCCCGAGGTCGTGGAGCTGATCGTCGCCAATGCCTTCGGTTGGGAGCAGGCGCTGGGGGAGGCGCGGTCGGCGCGGCGTTGATGCAGGGCATCAAGCGGGGACTTTTCAGCAATGAGGCGGGTATGGGATCGGCACCGAACGTCGCCGCCACGGCTCACGTTTTCGCATCCCGTGAAGCAGGGGCTTATCCAGACCCTCGGGGTCTTCACCGATACGCTCGTCATCTGCACCTGCACGGCCTTCATCATCCTGTTCGGGGGCGTTCCCGACGCTTCGCTCAACGGCATTCAGCTGACGCAGGCGGCTCTGGAGAGCGAGATCGGTCCTGCGGGCGGGGGTGTTCGTCGCCGTGGCGATCTTCCTGTTCGCCTTTCGTCGATCATCGGCAATTATTACTACGGCGAAGCCAACATCCGCTTCATCACCCGCGGCCGTGGGCGCTGACGCTCTACCGGATGCTGGTCGGCGCGATGGTGCTCTTCGGATCCTTGGCGACGCTCGATCTGGCATGGAGCCTGGCCGATGACGATGGCGCTGATGACGCTGTGCAATCTGGCGGCGATCGTGCTGCTGGGCCGTTAGGCCTTCCTGCTGCTGGCCGACTACACGGCCCAGAAGCGGCAGGGCATCAAAAAATCCGGTTTCACGAAAGACCGGATTCCCGAATTGAAAGACAAGGCCGAGTGCTGGTAGCGCATTACTCCACCACCAGCCGGCGCGTCACGCCTCCACCGCTGCATCAGCCGCACCACCGCCCAGCTCACGGCGGCGAAGGCGAGGCATGCGATCAGCAGGATGCGCAGGAGCGTCGGCAGTGCCGGAATCCGCTGCACGAGGTCATAGCCGGCCTGCACGAGGATGAAGTGGCAGAGGTAGATGCCGAACGTCGCGCCTGCCAGCCGCGAGAGCCATGCGCGGGGCTTGAAGGCCAAAGCTTGCGCACGATCACGAAGACCGGGTAGGTCATCATAAAGACGTTGATGCCGGCGAAATACCAGACGATCTCGAGGTAGGCGTAGTTGCCCGGGAAGTGGTTTTGCAGGGCGACGTATCCGAAGGCCGTGGCGAGGTAGCCCGCGAGGAAGGTCGGGATGCAGACGGCCAGTCTTGCGCCAGTCCCATGCGGGCGGGAATTTCACGAGGTAGTATGCCAGTACGAGGTAACCGGCGAAGCCCGAGACGTAGTGGAACGTGCCGAACTCGTTCCAGTCGCAGACGCCGTAAAGCCCCGTGTTGCCGTAATTGCCCGTGTCCAGCATCGGCGCGAACATCTTGGCGTAGGGCAGCAGCAGGGTCACGCCCCCCAGATACGCCGAGCAACGTTTTGAGTTCGCTGCGCGAGGCCCTTTCGAGCCATGCGCTGATCACGGGCATGATCAAATACAGCCCTGCGAGCATGTAGAGGTACCACAACGGCGTAGTGTCGAACGTGAAATTGAATACGAATGTCCAGAGTTTGTGCAGCGTGGCGCCCCAGGTGAAATTTTTCGGGGTCGATCGCCGGGCTCTGGCTTGCGGTGACGTAATTGAGGTAGACGTAATAAAGCAGCGGCAGCACGACCGACCAGAAAACGAGTGCTGCGAGGATACGTCCGATGCGCTTGCGGTAGAAGCCGGCGAGGCCGGTTTTCACCGGGAGCAGCAACACGCCCGTCATCATGACGAACAGCGGCACGCAGCAGCGCACGAAACTGCCCGAAAAGGCTCCTGTGAGGAATGCGGCGCGGTCGTTGTCGAACTGCCGACGAAGGGGGTCGCAGCAGTGCGAAAAAGACCACCAGGAAGCAGGCGGTCACGCGCAACAGGTCTACCCAGCCGATGCGTTCGCGGGCCGGGGCGTTCGGGTTGGGAAGTCGGTTCTCCATCTGTTTGTCGGGGTTAATCGGATTTTTGCGAAGATACGAAAAAAAGCGCGCCGCCACGATTTTTTTTTCGCAGCGGTGCGCCGTTTTTTGTGCCGGGACGCACGGTTCGCCGCGCCCGGCGCCGCCTGCCGGTCAGTTCACGACGACCGTCGGGAAATATTCGCGGAAAAGCGCTGCGGCACGTTCCGACTGTTCCGGGGTGTTCTCCTCCGTACGCCTGCGAGCCTGTACTCTTTGCCCATCGCTTCGTACTTGTGGACGCCGAGCGTGTGATAGGGCAGTATCTCTACCCGCTCTACCTGTTTGTAGCCGCCCAGCCGTTCGCCCAGCGCGCGGATGTCGGCCTCGGCGTCGCTGTAACCCGGCACCAGTACGTAGCGCAGCCAGAACGGCTTGCCGTGTTCTTCGAGCCATGCCGCCGTGCGGAGCGTCTGGGGCATTGTCGCGCCCCGTGAGCGTGCGGTGGCGCTCCGGATCGGCCTGCTTGATGTCGAGCAGCACCAGGTCGACCAGCCCCAGCAACTCCTCGACCGCCGGGTTCCAGACGCCGCCGTTCGAGTCGATGCAGACGTGGATGCCCGCCTCGTTCAGCGACTTTACGAGCGGAACGAGTTCCGCGGCCTGGAACGTCGGTTCCCCGCCGCCCGAGAAGGTCACCCGCCGCGCCGCCCGAAGAAGGGTTTCTGGTCTGTGGCCATGCGTAGGATCTCTTCCGCAGGCGTGGGCTTTCCCCCGCAGGCGTCGATCGTATCGGGGTTGGCACAGTAGAGGCAGCGGAAATTGCAGCCCTTGCAGGAAAACGACGAGCCGGAGTCCCGGCCCGTCGAAAGTTCCCGTAGGAATAATACACGAAGATTCGTTGTCGCCCTGGAGTGTACGCGAATCATGCCGTCCGCCGGTTTACATCCGCTCGTGGAAGCTGCGGCTGATGACCTCCAACTGGTGTTCGCGGCTCAGCTTGGTGAAGTTCACGGCATAGCCCGATACGCGGATCGTCAGCTGCGGATAGTTCTCGGGGTGCTCCATGGCGTCTTCGAGCATCGCACGGTTCAGCACGTTGACGTTCAGGTGGTGTGCGCCCTTCGTAAAGTAACCGTCGAGCATCGTCACGAGGTTCTCGATCCGCTCCTCTTCGGTCGGGCCCAGCGATTTGGGGACGATCGAAAAGGTGTTCGAGATGCCGTCCTGCGAGTCGCGGTAACGGAGTTTGGCCACCGAGGCGAGCGAGGCGATGGCACCGCTCTTGTCGCGGCGTCCGTGCATCGGGTTGGCACCCGGGGCGAAGGCCACGCCCTTGGCGCGTCCGTCGGGCGTTGCGCCGGTCTTTTTGCCGTACATGACGTTCGAGGTGATCGTCAGCAGCGACAGCGTCGGACGGCGTTCTTGTAGACGGGCAGCTTTTTGAGCTCCTCGCTGAAGTAGTAGACCAGATCGACGCCGAGGTGATCGACGCGGTCGTCGTTGTTGCCGAAGCAGGGGAATTCGCCCTCGATGTCGAAGCTCTCGGTGAGCCCCTCGGCGTTGCGGCGGGGCGTCACCTTGGCATACTTGATGGCCGACAGCGAGTCGAGCGCGATCGACAGTCCGGCTACGCCGTAGGCAAGGTTGATGCGCGGGTCGGTATCGACGAACGCCATCTGGGCCTTCTCGTAGTAGTACTTGTCGTGCATGTAGTGGATGATGTTCATCGCCTCGTTGTAGACGCGGGCGATCTCGTGCAGCACCTTCTTGTAGTTCTGCATCACCTCCTCGAAAAGCGCAGCGGGCCCTCCGAGAGCGCCGGGATGCCCTTGACCATCAGCGTGCCGGTGTTCTCGCAGCGGCCGCCGTTGATGGCCAGCAGCAGCGCCTTGGCCAAGTTGCAGCGCGCGCCGAAGAACTGGATCTGGCGGCCGATGTCCTGGTACGAGACGCAGCAGGCGATGCCGTAGTCGTCCGAGTGGCGGACCTCACGCATCAGGTCGTCGTTCTCGTACTGGATCGAGCTGGTGTCGGCCGAAACCTTGGCGCAGAACTCCTTGAAGCCCTGCGGCAGGTCGGGGCTCCAGAGCACCGTCATGTTGGGCTCGGGCGAGGGACCGAGGTTGTAGAGCGTCTGCAGGAAGCGGAACGAGGTCTTCGTCACCTTCGTGCGGCCGTCGTTGAAGCGTCGTCCGCCGATGGCCTCGGTCACCCACGTCGGATCGCCGGCGAAGATGTCGTTGTAGGACTGCATGCGCAGGTGGCGCACCATGCGGAGCTTGATGACGAACTGGTCGATGAGCTCCTGTGCGAACGTTTCGTCGATCAGGCCGTGCGCCAGGTCATATTCGATGAAGATGTCGAGGAACGACGAGACGTTGCCGAGCGACATGGCGGCGCCGTCCTGCTCCTTGACGGCCGCCAGGTAGGCCATGTAGACCCACTGCACGGCCTCCTGGGCCGAGTGCGCCGGGCGGCTCAGGTCCAGGCCGTAGTATTCGCCCATCGTGCGGATCTCCTTCAGGGCCTTGATCTGCTCGGCCACCTCCTCGCGCAGGCGGATGCGGGCCTCGGTCATCGGGCCGGTGAGGTTGCGCAGGTCCTGCTGCTTGGCCTCGATCAGGCGGTCCGTGCCGTAGAGGGCCAGACGGCGGTAGTCGCCGATGATGCGGCCGCGGGCGTAGTTGTCGGGCAGGCCCGTCAGGAAGCCCAGCGAACGGAACGAGCGAATCTCCTCGGTGTAGACGTCGAACACGCCGTCGTTGTGCGTCTTGCGGTAGTGGGTGAAGATGTCGCGGACCTTCTCGTCGATGTCCGTGCCGTTCTCCTTGCAGGCGCGCGACACGACGTTGATGCCGCCGAAGGGCTTGATGGCGCGCTTGAGCAGTTCGTCGGTCTGCAGGCCCACGATGAGCTCCTGCTCACGGTCGATGTATCCGGCCTTGTGCGAGGTGATCGTCGATACGGTCTTGTTGTCCAGCGAACGGATGCCGTTCCGCTGACGCTCCTCTTCGAGGGCCTTGAGGCAGAGGTTCCAGATGTGTTGGGTACGTTCGGTCGGGCCCTGCAGGAAGGAGGCGTCGCCCAGATAGGGGGTGATGTTCGTCTGCACGAAGCTCGTCACGTTGATCTCTTTGCTCCAAAGCCCGTCGATGAAGGTTTTGTTCAGTTCCATAGAAGATATTGTTCTTTTTGAGATTGAAATTGGCGTATTTCGGCGCACAAAGATAATTCAAATTTTTTATAAAAAAGGCATTTCTGCCGTCTGTTTTTTTGAAAACGTGCTGAAATACCTACAATTCGGTACCTGCGGTGGCTTCGGGTCTCTGTTCCGACGGGGTGCGGCCCATGCGGTCCGGCTACCCGCCGGCGGAGCGGAAAATATTTCGTACATTTGTCCGCACGAAATACTCGGAACGATGGAAGAATTGACCCTCACGACCCCGGCCCTGCTCTTCTCGGCCGTCTCGCTCATCCTGTTGGCCTATACCAACCGCTTCCTCTCCTACGCACAACTGGTGCGCACGCTCAAGGAGAAGCACCTGCAGCATCCCTCGCAGGTGACGCGGGCCCAGATCGACAACCTGCGCCGGCGGCTGCACCTGACGCGCACGATGCAGACGCTCGGGGTGTCGAGCCTCTTCCTGGGTGTCGTGACGATGTTTCTGATCTATGTGGGGGTTGGATCGCCTCTCGGCCTATGTCTTCGGTGCGGCGCTGTTGCTGCTGATTGGGTCGCTTGGGGTCTCGATCCACGAGATAAGGATCTCGGTGCGTGCGCTGGAGATCCACCTGCGCGACATGGAGCGGTAGCGGGCCGCATGGCTGCCGACGTCAGAAAAAACGAAGATGCGGCGACCTCACGTCGCGGCATCTCCCACTAACCTACTTATGTAACCTAAAACCAACTGTCGTGGAACACTCCTCTGTTTCCACGCTGCAAAGATACGGGGCTGTCGTTCCAGCGGAATGACAGCCCCGTTACGTTTTTCGGTGACGTGTGACGTGCGGCGTCACTTTTTCTGCTCGAGGAAGTAGTGCTGCGACTTGAGCAGGTTGCGGGCCTGGAGCATCATCGTCTTCGTCTCGTTGAGGATCGTGAGGTAGAGGACGCTGGCGCGTGTGCTCACCGTCTCGTCGCCGTTGATGCGGCGCAGCTGGCTCTTGATGGCCTCGACGATCGTGTCGAAGAGGCGGTCGCGCATTTCGAGCACCATGTCCAGGTCGGAGAAGTCCTTCGTGCGCAGCATGTCGTTGATCTTGTCGAAGATGGCCTCCACCTCGTCGTTTACATGCATCAGATCGACGATCTGCTCCTTCGAGAGCCCTTCGTGGTTGTTGTCGATGTGGTCGAACGACGGGCGGGTGATGTGGATGAGCGCCTTGGTGACCTCAGAGATGTAGTCGGTCACCTGCACATAGAAGTGTCCGGTGTCGATGTCGCAGCGCTGCAGGCGGCGCAGGGTCGGCATGATGCCGTACTTGCGTTCGCGCGCCTCGTTGTAGATGCGGTTCGACTCCTGCACCATCTCCTTGAGCACCTTGCGGTTCTCCTTGAAGACGGCTACCAGCGTACGGTTGTAGATCCGCGTGACCTCCTCCATCGTGGTGCAGACCTCGCCGATGCAGGCGCGCATTACCTCCTCGGGGGTCTCGGCCGTATCGACCGGCAGGAGTTTCGCCTCGGCCTCCTTGAGTTCGGGCGTCTTGCGGTGGCTGCGGATCAGCAACCAGGCGCAGAGGGCCGTGAGTGCCGCCACGGCGATCCATCCGCCCCAGAGCAGCAGCGCCGTGGTGGCCAGGGCGATGAGGAATCCGCCCAGTGCCGTGATGAACCATCCCGAGATGACGGCCATCACGCCCGTAATGCGGTATACGGCGCTTTCACGTCCCCACGAGCGGTCGGCCAGCGACGAACCCATGGCCACCATGAAGACCACGTAGGTGGTCGAGAGCGGGAGTTTGTAGGAGGTTCCGATGGCGATCAGCACCGAGGCGGCCGTGAGGTTCACCACGGCGCGGATCATGTCGTACTGTGCCGTCGAGCGCTCCTCGGCCGGCAGCGGCTCGAAGCGCCGGTCGATGGCCTGCTGCACGCGTGCGGGGATCAGCCCCGTCCAGAGGTTGTTGAGCATCAGCGTGGCGCGCACGAGGCTGCGCGAGAGGAAGGTCGAGCCGAAGCGCTCCTCCTCCTCGTGCTGCGAGGCGAGCGAGAGTTCGGTCTCGGCGACGTGTTTCGACTTTTTTCGAGAAGATGAGCGTCAGCACCATGATGATGCCCGAGGGCGAGCAGGATCGGGAAGTTGGCCCGGGCCGGGTTGGCCAGGTCGCCCATCATGATCGACTCGCTGCCGGCCTCGCGGGCGATCTGCCAGGCGTCGTAGCCGGCCAGGGGCACGCCGATGAAGTTTACCAGGTCGTTGCCGGCAAAGGCCAGGGCCAGGGCGAACGTACCCGAGAGGATCGTGATCCGCATGATGTTCAGCCGCATGCGCTGGAAGATCCAGAGCACGGCGGCGGCGACGACCCAGAAGGCGAAGAGCGTGAGCAGGACGTGCTCGCCGACGTATTCGGTGATGTGGGTCGGGATCAACCCCGAGCTCTTGAGCCCCTTGAAGAGGGCGAAGTAGAGGATGCCCGAGAGCGAGATGCCGCACCACAGGGCGCCCCAGCGGCGGAAGGCCGGATGGTAGCGGAACGAGAAGATCAGGCGCGAGACATACATGAAGAGGAGTCCGGCGGCGAAGGCCAGCGCCACGGATACGAGGATCGCGGCGATGATGACCATGGCTTTGCCCGTATTGATGAACTGCGAGAGGTCCTGGAGCGAGAAGGCAGGGTCGGCGCCGATGCGGAAGAGTGCGGCGGCGACGGCGGCGCCCAGCAGGCCGAAGACCATCGACACGGTGGTCGAGGTGGGGAGTCCGAGCGTGTTGTAGAGGTCGAGCAGCAGGACGTTGCCGAGCATCATGCCCAGGAAGAGCATCATGATCTCCGGGAAGGAGAACTGCCCGGGGTAGAAGACCCCGTTGCGGGCGACCTCCATCATGCCGCTCGAGGTGAGCGTGCCGACGAGGATGCCGGCTGCGGCGATCCAGAGGATGACGCGCCGGGGCGCAACCTTCGACCCGATGGCCGAATTGAGGAAGTTGATGGCGTCGTTGGCCACGCCGACGACGATGCCCAGCACGGCCAGCAGGGCCAGCACGATGACAATTGCGATGAATAGAGGTGACATAGGATACCTTTGTGTTGTTCGGCACAAAGGTCTGAAACGGATGTTAAACAAAAAACGGTTACAGATGTGTTTCGGGTAGTGAAACTTCCCTGCCAACCGGCTGGCTTTCGATCTTTTCTGGAGAATCAGTCGTGCTTGCGCAGCGTGAAGACGAATTCGAGCCCGCCCTTGTCGCGGTTGCGGACCGATATCGTGCCGCCGTGGAAGGCGACGGCGTTGCGGACGATCGAGAGCCCGAGCCCCGTGCCGCCGAGTTTGCGCGAGCGCCCCTTGTCCACGCGGTAGAACCGCTCGAAGAGGTGGGGCAGGTGCTCCTGCTCGACTCCGATGCCGTTGTCGGCCACCAGAATCGTGCACTCGTCGGGCGTGTCGTCGAGCAGGCGGATGAACAGGTCGCGGCCTCCGGAGTAGGCGGCCGCGTTGTCGGCCAGGTTGCGGAAGATGGAGCCGAGGAGCGAGGGGCTTCCGACGATCTCGACCCGTTTGGGGAAATCGACGTTCACGCGCAGTCGCTGCTCGGCTGGGCGCAGCTCCATGTCGGCGGCCCACCTCGTCGATCAGGTCGTTCAGCACCACGGGTTCCTTGCCGATGAGCTCCCTGCCCTCGTCCATGCGCGTGATGGTCGAGACGTCGGCCAGCAGGCGGCGGAGCCGCTCGACCTGCGCGGCGCTCTTCTCCAGGAACGAGCGTCGCGTGGCGGCGTCGATTCCCGGGTTGGCCAGCAGGGTCTCCAGGTAGCCCTGGATGGCGGCCACGGGGGTTTTCAATTCGTGGTTGATGTTGTTCGTCAGCTGTTTCTTGATGCGGATCTTCTCCTGTTCCTCGTGCAGGGCCAGTTCGTGCTCGCGGTCCCGGTCGGCGGCCGTGCGCTGCAGGTCGGCGTAGAGGCGGATGATGTGCTGTGAAATTTCGCCCAGTTCGTCGTGGGGAAGGTCGGGGCGTTGTCGATCCGTTCGCCGCGTTCGGCGCGGTGGGCGAAGTCGTTCAGCCGCGAGATGTTCTGTCCGATGCGGCGTGTGGCGAAGTAGCCGGCGATGCTCATCAGCAGCGTGACGCCCAGCATGAACCAGAGGAACTCCCGGTCGGCAGCCAGTACGTCGGTCAGCGGCAGGGAGTAGGGCACGGCGGTACGGGCGATCCAGCGGTCGCCGACCATGGCCGAGTAGAAATAGTTGCGCTGTGTGCTGGCCGAGTGGCGGCGGATGGTGAATCCCGTACCGGTTTTCAATGCCTGCACCACCTCGGGACGGTCAAGGTGGTTGGCCGTGGGCAGCGTGTCGAGCGAGTTGTCGAAGACGACCTGTCCGTCGGGAGCGATGAGCGTGACGCGCAGGTCGCCGAACGGGCCGCGGTGTCGGGCCGCGAACTCCGCAGGGGAGACCCCTTCGTCGAGGGCATCGAGCAGTTTGAGGTTGAAGAGCTGCAACTGGGCGTCGAGCCGCTCGGCCTTGAAATGCTTCTCGCGTCCGTACTGGAAGAGTACGAAACAGGCTACCAGCGCCCACGAGAAGGTGAGCAGCAGCAGGAAGAGCCGTTTGTGGTAGGAGAACCTACGCCTCAAAGCCGTAGCCATAGCCCAGACGGGTTACGATATGCTCGCCGTAGCGCCCGATCTTGCGGCGCAGGCGCGTGATATTGACGTCGATCGTACGGTCGAGGACAACCACTTCGTCGCTCCAGACGCGGTGGAGGATCTCTTCGCGGGAGAAGATCACCCCGCGGTGGGAGAGCATCAGCGAGAGGATCTCGAACTCCTTTTTGGTGAGCGACACCTCCTCGCCGTCCACCGTGCAGCTCTTGCGGCGCAGGTCCATTTCGAGGCCCTCGTAGCCGATGACCTCCGATTCGGTCTGGGGCGAGGCCGTGCGGCGCAGCACGCTGCGGACGCGGGCCAGCACCTCGCGGATGGAGAAGGGTTTGGCAATGTAGTCGTCGGCACCGAGGTTGAGGCCGGCGACCGTATCGTCCTCCGTATCGCGGGCCGTGCAGAAGATGACGGGGACCCGTGCCGTTTCGGGGTTGGACTTGAGGATTCGGGCCATCTTGAAGCCGCTCATCTCGCCCATCATGACGTCGAGCAGGATCAGCGAGTAGCGCTCGGGGTGCATCTCGAGCGCCTGTTCGGCACTGTAGGCGACATCCGCCTCATAGCCCTCGACCTCGAGGTTGAACTGGAGGATCTCGCAGAGCGACTCTTCGTCATCGACGATCAGGATTTTGTGTTTTGCCATAGCTCCAAATGTTTGATGCCGTGTCAAAATTACGGAACATTCATGGATGTTACACCGCCGGGCGGCGACATTTCATCGAAATGTAATATGCGTTCCTCCGTGCTCAGTGTTTGTAGACCACGTAGATAGGGTCCTCGGGCAGGGCGAAGCGGCGGCGTTCGTCGTCGGTGAGCGCCGCGGCGTAGTCGATCTCCACGGCATCGAATCCCGCTTCACGCAGGCGGTCGGTGTAGTCCGCACCGTAGATGCGCCGGTGGTCGTACTGTCCGAAGATGCGCGTGCGCTCGTCGGGGTCGGTGATCGAGGGAGTCGTCCTCGTAGGTCTTCTCGTAATCCTTCTCCACGGGCGAGAGGAGGATGCCCCAGCCGCCGGGGCGCAGGATCCGGTGGAGTTCCCGGAGCGCCTTCCGGTCGTCGGCGACGTGTTCGAGCAGATGGTTGCAGAGGATGACCTCCACCGAATCGTCGGCCAGCGGGATCTGCTGCACGTCGAAGTGCAGGTCGGCCAGCGGGCTCTCGAGATCGGCCGTGAGGTACTGCCCCGGATGTGCGGCGAAGTGGGGCTTCAGGTGGCGCATGATGCAGACCTCGGGGGCGATGTGCAGCGTGCGGGGGGGAAGCGCTCCAACAGGTCGGTTTCGCGCGTGAGGTAGAGCCACAGCAGGCGGTGCCGTTCGAGCGAGAGGCAGTGGGGGCAGAGTGCGTTGGGACGTGACGAGACGTAGCCGTAGGGGAGGAAGCGGCGGTAGTGCGACCCGCAGACCGGGCACTCGACGCCGCGCCCCCTGTAGAGGAGTCCGACGACGGGTACGGCCCATCCGGCGATGCGTTGCAGCACCGGCCGCGGGATGTGGTTCAGGCAGAAGCGGATGAGGCGTTTCATGTCACTCCAGGATCTTGGCGACCTCCGTTTCGGCCTTGTGCAGCCGCTCCCTGCACGAGGCAATCAGTTCCGTGGCGCGCTTGACCTCGGCCGCGAGGCTGTCCACGTCCATCTCCTCGTTGCGCAGGCGGGCGAGTATCTTCTCGATCTCGGCCATCGCCTCGGTGTAGTTCATCGATTTTTTTGCCATGTTTCGGTATGTTTTACCGTTGCCGCGATGCGACCGTCGGCAACGTCGATCTGCAGTTCCTCTCCTTCATGGAGTCCCTCGGCCGAGACGACGGTCCGTCCGGCGCTGCGCACCACGGCGAATCCGAGCCGCAGGATCCGTTCGGGCGAGCGCCCGGCAATCAGCTCCGCAGCGCTCTCCAGACGCATCTTCCGGCGGTCGAGGAACCCCCTGACGGTCTCGGGAAGCAGCTTTGCGAGGTGTTCGAGCCCGAGCGAACGCCGGGTGAGCAGTTCGCCGCTGGCCCGCCGCAGTTCGGCGGCGAGCCGTTCGAGCCGCACTTCCGAGCCGTGGAGCAGCGCCGTCGTGGCTTCGTGCAGCTGCAGTGCGGCCCGGTCGAGTTCGGCCTCGACTCCCGCCATGCGCTCCACGAGCCAGCCGGCCACGGCCGTCGGGGTCTTGAGTGCCGTGGGGCCACCAGGGCCGCCACGCTCGTGTCCTTGTCGTGCCCGATGCCCGTGATGACCGGCAGCGGGAACTGTGCGACGTGGGCGCAGAGGCGGTAGGCGTTGAAGCAGTTGAGGTCGCTGCGCGATCCGCCGCCGCGGATCAGCACCACGGCGTCGAACTCCCCGAGGCGTTCGGCCACGGAGCAGAGCGCCCCGATGATCGACTCTTCGGCTGCGGCCCCCTGCATGAAGGCGTCGAACAACGTGAGGTGAAAGCGGTAGGGGCTCTTCCCGAGTTCCTTGCAGAAGTCCTGGTAACCGGCGGCATTGGCGCTCGAGACGATGGCCACGCGCTGTACGATGGGGGGGGCATGGGCTGCTCGCGGTTCATCTCCCCAGACACCGTCGCGCTGCAGCTGGGCGATGGTCATCTGCCGCTGCCGCTCCATGTCGCCCAGCGAGTAGGATGGGTCGATGTCGGTGATCGGCAGCGAGAAGCCGTAGAGTTCGTGGTAATTTACCAGCACACGTGCCAGGATCCGGATGCCGGCCTCGAGCCGCTGCCCCGTCTCGGCCTCGAAGTAGCCGGCGATGCGGGGGTAGTTCGAGCGCCAGATGACGGCCCGCCTGGGCCGTGGGGACTCCGTTGTCGCCGCCCTTCTCGACCAGTTCGAGGTAGCAGTGGCCCGAGTAGTTTACCTTTGATTTCGGAGATCTCGGCACTGACCCACAGGGGCAGGGCGAAGCGCTCGTCGAGGGTCTGTCTGACCAGCCGCTGCAGTTCGCGCAGGGTGATATGTCTCC
>VOFK01000008.1_pt1 | contig 41783 bp, 63 predicted proteins | sample 5384121 | NCBI WGS metagenome assembly VOFK01 (sample SAMN12384730, study PRJNA508395) | human gut metagenome | isolation source: healthy gut J | host: Homo sapiens | reverse complement strand
GCCATTAAGCCAGCTATTTTAGCTTTATGCTTTTTATGTTGTTAACTTCTTTAAAGCGTCAAAATTTTTCGTCTAATGTTAAATACAGAGTCGCTTACTTGCGGCGTTGTTAAGCACTCAGCGCCGGAAGCGTCTCTTTGACCATGGCATGAGTGGTTCCAAATCTTTCATTCATACTTCCATCGGCTCGAACAGCCTGCGTCAAGCTTCCCTGGTGGTCAGCAAATGCTTCAGCGTAGTAGTAGCATTATTCGCATCTCATTTGCCCCAGTTCCGTCACACTGTAGATGATTAGGTTCTAAGAATCCTTTACCGTAATGGTAACATTTCTTCAAGACCATGTATTGCCTGATTTCTCCACTCATTTAATGTAACATCTGGATATTCTGCACTCAAGCTTAGACTGTTTCCAGTTTCTCACTGATAATCTCCAGTCCCTTTTTTTCTGAATTTTCGTGGTCAACTTGACCAGCCTCTTCTTCCAGATTTTCTTTTGAGCACACCATAGCCATCTTATAGCAACAAGCTTTTTCACTGGTTGAATTTCTCTTTGCAAATTTGAATCTACCATTGCGATAACTGCCCGATCATCTGCCGCGCGGATTATCGTAGGTACTTCCTTTTCTATATCCCAAGTTTTTCCGCTGCAAATATTCTTCTATGACCTGATATGATTTCTTCGTAGTATCCTTCCTTTTCGTAGTCTTAATACGTGATTACCGGAGTTATTCCAGTATTTCTTTTGATACTGTCCCTTGGAAGATTCATCTGGCTATCCATTTCCACCGAAACGGATGGTTTCAAATACTCTTAGCCGTTCAATCGCTATTTCAACGATCTTTTCATCTGGATCCATCTGATCCACTTTTTCTGCCATAGGCATCCTCCTTCTTCCCTGAAATAAAAAAATCCGCCCAGATTAGAACCTAATCTAATCTGAACGGAATACTCATTCAGGCTTGATATTTTCCAAGCAGAAATATTTTTTATCATCACCCTTTTGTTAGCTACACTAATTTACAACCTTTTACACCAGTTGTATTATAGCTTTTTTCATTTCTGTTAGCAAATCTACAATAATTTACTGTTAGCAATGTTAGCAAAAATGCTCATTTTTTTGATTTGCTGTTAGCAGAAAAACAACAAAAAAAACGGCAATGATTTTTCTCTCATTACCGCTTAAAATAGAGCGTTCCCCTATAGGAATCGAACCTACAATAGAGTCTCTAGAAGCTGAGATACCACCACAAATACATACAATGATTAGTCAACCTAAGTCAAGTGGAAACCTTGGTTTTCCTAACTATTCTTGTTACTCCCCGTCGTGACATCTACACCATAAATTTTTTTTATATCACTAATAATATTTTCGATAATACTTAAATTTTTAAGACCTAAAAAGTCCATTTTAAGAGTCCTAACTCCTCTAAATACTCCATAGAATAACCTGATAAATACATCGAATCATTAACAGTTAATGGAATAACTTCATCTAACTCTTTAGAACACATTAATATCCCAGCCGCATGAGAGGAGATATGTCTCGGAAAGCCTTCCAATTTAAGCGCAGATACAAATAAATTTTTTAAAGTAACATCTCCATCAATCATCATTTTAAAATTAGTATTTTTTTGATAAATATCTTTTAACTTATCTTTTGACATGTTAGGAATAAGTTTAGTTAAAGAATCTATTTTATAACCTGGAATATTAAAAATCCTAGCTAAATCTCTTAAAACTTGTTTACTACTTAAAGTTCCAAAAGTAACAATTCCTGAAACATGTTTCTTTCCATATTTATTAGTCACATACTCTATTACTTGATCCCTTTTTTTCATCTGGAAAATCCGTATCTATATCTGGCATTCCATGTCTTTCGGGATTTAAAAATCTTTCAAACAACAAATCATATTCTAAGGGGTCAATTTCTGTAATTCCTAAAGCATAAGCTACTAAACTTCCAGCGGCACTTCCCTTCCTGGTCCAACTAAAATATTATGAGTCTTAGCGTATTTAATAAAATCATATACTACTAAAAAATAATTAGGAAATCCCATTTGTTTTATTATACTAAGTTCATAGCTAAGTCTTTTTTGATACTTCTCAGGGATTTCACTTCCCAGTCTTTTTCGAAGTCCTGCCTTAGCAAGCTCAAATAAATATTTATCTGGTGACATATTATTATCTATTTTATAAACAGGTAGTAAAATTTCACTCTTAGGAAATAAAAGATCACACATACTAATAATATCTAAAATATTATTATGACTATTTGGTGATAAATCCGTATTATTTAACAATTCTTTATGATAAATATCATAATTAATCTCATCACTTATAGTTTTACCATCTCTAATTAAGTATAGATAATTTAAATATTTACTGTCTTCTCTCTCTAAATATAAACATTCTTTAAAAAAGATAACTTTCTCTGTTACATTTAAGGCATTTTTTTCTTCTTCCTTATTATCTATACCTATATATAACATATCAAAAATATTTTCTAATTGATCATAATATTTAATATTATCATACTTTAATACCGTAACCAAATTAGTATTATATTTTTCTAAGTCATTAATATTTACTTCTCTTTCATTCTGAATAGTAGTTAATTTTATAATATTTTTATAACCATCATAATTTCTACAATATAAATAAAGTTCAAATAATTCAAGATGAATATTAACTCCTATAATAGGTTTAATATTATTATTTCTACATTTTTTGTAAAACTCCATGACACCATACATATTATTATCACATAAAAATGCAGCTTTACTTTTTTTATTATCAAGTGCTACTTTTATAATATCATCTATTCTAAGCATACTAGATAGAAGAGAGTAATTACTTTTAACATTTAAATTAACCATTTAATCCTCTCCTCTCTAAACATATTTTAACACAAATCAGTATAAATTCCCAAAGAAGAAAAAGAGATATTACTATCTCTACTTCTAATTAATTATTACCACCATTAGATGATTTCTCATCTTTTTTTGTCTCATCAGATGATGTTGTTTTTTATCATCACTGCTTGAACTGCCCTTGTCATCATCTGTTTTATCATCCTTTTTATCGTCTAAATCTTTATTTTCTTTATCTTTATTATTGTTATTATTATTATTTTTACTAGTATCCTTACTACTTTCAGTTGTAGTATTAGATTTACTACTACCTGAAAGAGTCAATGTTACAGAACCATTTAATTTATCAACTCTCTTATTAACAGGAGCACTTTGACTAACTACTGTTCCACCACTTCCAGAAAAGACTACTTTAATACCGTTACGAGAAGCAATTGATCTTGCTACAGCTTCACTGTAACCAACAAAATTTGGAACTAATTTATAAGTATAATTACTATTATATGGTCCATAACCAACTATTTGTTTTTCATATTCATCGTTAATTGAGAAACTAAATGTTTTCTTATCTTCATATTCTAATAATCCTAAATTAGTTTTCATAGCATTAACAACATCTTTACGACTGTCTTTATTAGGAACATAATTCCAAAGAACCATTCTTGCTCTCTCATCATATATCATCTGACCAGTTCCTTGTAAGTAAAGTTGTTGAATATTTACTAAGTCAGCATCATCTTTAGCCAAATTATTATTCAAAATATCTTCAGCAATACTATAGAAAGATAAAATTTGATTAGCTGTAAAGTTAGTATCAAAGTTATTAGATATTGTATCAAGTATCTTCATAAACTTAGAGGCACTCTTAATCGTTCTAACTTTATTAACCATTGCTTGTATTACTAATTGTTGATTACGACCTCTATCAAGATCTCCAGCCGCTAATTGTTTCCTGTTTCGTGATAAAACTAATGCCTGTTCACCATTTAAATGTTGATATCCTTGTGATATACATACTTCTCCCTCACGATTAGAATTATCAGTACATAAATTTTTTGGTACTTCTACATCAATTCCACCCATAGCATCAACTAATTTAACTAAGCCTTTAAAATTAATCTTAGCATAATAATCTATTTTAATATCAAAATACTCTTCTATTGTACTCATCATACAATCAGTTCCATATGCCGCAGCATGTGTTTATCTTGTTTTCTGGTTTACCACTCCAACAAGCAATAGGAACATAACTATCACGCGGAATACTAATCATAGTTGCATTTAATGTTTTGGGATTAAATGTAATTAATACTAAAGAATCTCCATTAGCAACAGTATTTTTTGTAAGACCTTCTTCTGTTGAATCAACTCCCATAAGTAAAATGGTAAATGGTTCTTTAATATTTTTACCCTTCGAAGAAGTTTCTCTTTTACTAGTAACAACTTTCTTCTGCATCTTTTTTTCTCTTGAGTAAATATTTTCTTAGTTTCATTATCTATATTTTCATAAGCATCAATACTACTAAAAATAGAGTGATATGAAGTTGTAATAAATAAAGCATCTATTTCTTTCGCATACAAATCAGCCATCATTTCAGTATAGTTATCATATTCCACTATATCATTGTTATCTTTTTAATTTATATTTCTTAATAACTTCTTGAGGAATAATATATCCTTCTACCGAATTTTTATCAGAAAGAATACCTATTCTATAATCATCAACATCTTCTATTGTTTTACTCTCATTAGAACTTAAAGTTACTAAACTTGATGAATATGTTACATATTCTTTATTAAAACTACCAACAAAGCCATAAACATACGCTATCGCACCACCTAAGACAGCCGTAAAAATGATATAAAGAGCAAAACAAATAATAAGTCCTCTATCCTTTTTCTCTTTCTTTTCTTTTCCTTTTTTCTTCTCTTTAATCTAACTTTAACTTTAAAAAATAGCAAAAATATATAAACCAATAATTAGTCCTATTGCAAAATAAAAATATTTTACTAGGTTACCCATATTTCTTAATAGAAACAAATTATATATTGCAAAACCACCAGAGAGTAAAGCAAGAATTAAAAGAACTGTAAGTACTATTCTACCCTTAGGTCTAACTTTTTCTTCATTATTTTTTTCTTTTGCCATCATTACCCTCCTATTCCATTTCAACTATTACTAATTTTTTATCTTGATGAATAATAGTTAATGTAGCACTCTTCTGATAGCTATCAAATTGTTCATCAGAATAAGTCCAAGATACTTTTACAACATAACTCTCAACATCTGTTTTTTTGTATTTAAAAGTATCTTTAGTAATACTATTAATCTTTACACTATCAACAGTAGGTAACTTTTGTGTTCTACCACCATAAACATTACTTTCTACATATTTATAAAAAGTATCTTCTGCTTTTTCTAAAAAGTCTGTAAGTTCATCACTATGAACGAAATCACTACCACCAACATCAGTTTTTGCTAACTTATCTGATAGCGAGAAAAAGTCTATGATAAATAACTTAGAAATACTCTTAGCGTATTCTTCTTCATCAACATCTTTTTTAGCAAGTATCTTCTCTAAATTTTTGAATTCATCTTTATATAACTTACTCTTAGAGTCTTTTAACTGATAAGAATACTCTTTTATTTCACCAATTACCTTTACTTTACGTGCTTTCTTTGTATCAAAAAATTTAAAATAGCATAAAACCCCTACACAAATTAGTATTATTATTAACAAGAAGATTAATTTTCTCTTAACACTTTTCTTTAAATGCATATATCCTCCATTACTTTGAAGAACTAGCTTGTTCTTTTTCATTCTCTTTTTTTACTAAATCGAATACTATCATATCGTTAGAGACACTTAATAAATCCTCTGCATATTTAGTATTCTCAGAAATATAATTTTTATCTATAATTTCATTATTATTTAATGATAAATATTGTCCTTTTTGTGCATTATAGTAAACCTTATTAGTAACCCAATTACCATTAGGGAAAACTACTATATTATTTTCTTTTATGTTAAAGATATCATGTCCTAAAGCATATTTATTACTAAATCCTAACATATTACCAAGAGTTGGCATAGCATCATACATTCCCATAACATTTTTAACTTCAACATTATATTTTTTATCTTTTGTCCAAATAATGAATGGAACTTTTCTATTAAGTTCATATTGATAGCTATCAAAATTAACATAACCTTCGCTATCTTCATCTTTTACACTATCAGTTGTTTTATCATAATTATATAGTCTATTGTAATCTTTTTTAGGAAGTCTAGCATCATGATCACCATATATTACAACTACTGTATTATCTAGTAATCCTTTTTCATCAAGTTTATTTATAAATTCACCAAGTGCTTCATCTGCATAATGAACAGATTTAAAATAGTTTCCTAGTTTAGTTCCTTCCATATAAGGATAAGTAACATCAGTAACTGTTCCGTCTTCATTAGTGACGCTTTCTTTAATATTAACATCAAACTCACCATACTTATCTACTTCAGAGAAAGGTGTATGATTAGTAAGTGTAATCAAAGTTCCATAGAATTTATCATGTTCTTTGCTAATTTTTTTTTTTCTATATAGTCTACTGATTGACTAAAGAAAGCTTTATCACTTATTCCAAGTCCTATTGTATTTTCTTTAGTAACATTATAATCTACTTTACTATAAAACTTATCAAAGCCAAAATTTTTATGCATAACACGCCTATTCCAGAAGTCTGCAGTATTACCATGCATACTAAAGGTATAATAACCAAGTTCCTTCATCTTTTGAGGAGTAGCTGTATAAGTTCTATCTGAGTAAGAAACAAAAGCTGTACCACTCTTAGTTGGCATTAATGATGTATTAAAGGAAAGTTCAGCATCACTACTTGTTCCAACACTAACTTGAGAGTAATAATTAGAAAAATAAATTCCTTCACTAGCTAATCTCTTAAAGTTTGGCGCTACATCTTGTCCATTAAAAGAGGTATTTAACGCTATAGTCTGTAAACTTTCAGCATGAATTACTAAAACATTTTTTCCCTTAAAAATATCTGTATATTCATTTTTCTTAGTATATTCAGTTTGTTCACTCTTTTTCTTAAAATATTCTCTAAACTTTCTAGCTGCTTCATCATATCCAAACATAGAACTGATCTTAGGTTGTAAACTAGTAAATCCATCATTTACTTGATAAACATAAATACCAAATCTTTGTACTACATATTCTTTATTCCATTGTTTAACAAAACGGCCTATTTCTAAACTGGTTAGAGTAACACAAAATAATAGAACTAAAATACCACCTGCCGAGATAGTTTTAACAAATTTATCTTTTCTCTTTCTCTTAAGTTCAAACTTGTTTTTATATTGTTTTTTCTGCAAAAAGCAATACACATAAAATGCAATAGTAGGAATTAGATATACCAAATCTTTAATCTGTAAAACATTTTCTACAACTGCATCTCCTACAGGCGCGATGAACTGTGTCAAAGAAAGCATTGAAAAGCTTGCAAATGATGTGTAAAAAGTATAATACACTGAATTTATTGTACATATAGCTGTAAAAATAAATGTAATTATACTTAAATAAATTACTTGTGATTTGCCCTTACGAAACAAGTAATTAAACGATCCTATAATAATTACCACTGCTAAATCAGCAATAATAGGCTTTAAAGCAAAAATATTTTCCGCATTTGGCATTGTAAGAATTCTTAACAAAGTTGAATTAATAACATTAACCAAAACGAAAAATACAAAAATTTTATTATTTTTGATGTATTTAGAAATAAGATGTTCTTCTTTTATTTTTTTTACAAGTATCAATAAATTTATTTTTCAAATTTTTAATTTTTTTCATTTTATTACCTCGCTTATTTTTTTATTATAACACTAATAGTATACTTTTTTCAATCTCGCCTATTTTTTTTAGTCAAGTCACTAAGTTCTATTTGTTTTGTTAAATTAAGTTCTTTATCACTAGTGGCACTTATGGCCATTCCAAGTACAAAGACATAAGCTAAATAATATACCCAAATCATTAAGATGATAATATTAGAAATACTTCCATAAAATAAATTATAGTTAGAAAAATACTTTACATAAATCGAGTAAATCTCTGTACCAATAATCCATAGTACAGTAGTGAAGAATGGTCCTAATAAATTTTCTTTAGTAGGTACTTCTTCATCAGGAGCCATTGCATAAATCATTTTAACTGCTAAAAACATTAGGATCATAGTAACTGGAATTTTAATTATCGTATATATCCCATTACATATTACTAAAAACTTAGTATGACCATATTGTAAAAATAAAGCCTCAAATAAAGTATCTCCAAATACAGGTACTGCTAAGGAAAAAAAGATAATCCACACTAGGAGAAATGTAATAGCTATAGCTTTAAATCTTCTACCTATATATCCTCTTCCTTTAATTCCGTATATTTCATTCGACGTAATAATAACCGAATGAGCTCCATTAGAGGCCAAGATAAAAGCAGAAAAAAGAAATACTACAATATTAAATGTTAACCCTTTACCAGTAATAGAACTAGTAAACATCACAGATAAGTCTGTTGGGAAAAAAGTATTGAGTATTTCTTCTAATGAATTTAAGGATAACGAAAAATAAGTTGCAAGTGTTCCAACAACTGCGACCAATGGAATTAATGATAGCACAGTGAAAAAAGCGAGTTGACCTGGTAATACTCGCATATAAGGCTTTTGAACTACAAAAATAACTTTTTTCAAAAACTTTCTAACTCGCTCCATCACAATCCCCTATTCTATTTAAAATCTTCTTTAGCGTTAATCATATCTAAAGTAGCTTCGTTAATAGCATCATCTAAAGTCTTAATCGAATCTTCTATCATACTAAATCCAATAGCTGCTCCAAATTCATGTGGTAAATTTTTCATCTCTTTAGTTAATTTTTTTACAATAAGTAGATATCTGTCTTTCACTATAACCAATCAAATAAATTAAGAATTCATTACCATCTGTTCTTATTATTTCACTATTTTCAAGCTGTGTATTAACAAGAAGAGCTGCCGCTTTAATTATTAAATTATCTCCTTCACTATGTCCATAGTTATCATTTATATATTTTACATTATTTAAGTCAACCATAACAATAGCTTGCGGATAAACATTACAATCTTCCCATTCACTCATCTTAGCATTTAAATAATTTCTATTCTTCAAAGATGTAAGCATATCTGTATATTTATGTCTATCTATCTTCTTAACCTTCTTTTTCTTATTTTTATGTTTAATAATTAAATAGAACAATGTTAAAAAGCAGTAAGAGGAATAAATATTATAAGTAATACTATTATATAAAGTTTTTGGAAAGTAGCACCTTTAAATATTGATTCATTTAAACTTTCTATTCCACTATTACGATAATTATAATATGAATTAGTATTAATAACATAGTTAAGTAAATTATAGAATGAACCATTATTAGATTTAACCATAAATTTATAATCATTCATCATCGTATCAAGATATAAAAATATTATAATCTTTAAATTTATTTTTTATTATAATTATATACTTCTCTATCTAAAACTATTAAATCACTGTTTTTATCATTTAACATATCTTTAATATTATCATATTTTCTTATATTAGCACGACTGTTATTAGCGAAATAATTATATAAAGAATCTCCACCAAGCATACTAATATTTTCTCCTCTAAGACTTTCAAAGGAATTTACTATATGTTGATCTTTTTTCTCTTCCTAAAAACAACATAATATTCAACAAAAGTCGATAATGTTGCTAAATAAGAGTCATTAGAGTAATTATAATAATCAAAATAAATATCTATTTCTTTATTATCAATAGCTTTCTTTAATTCTTTAGTATTTTTATACTTTTTAAATTTAAATTCAATATCAGTTAATCTTGAAATTCTATTAATATATTCTCCAGCTATTCCAGCTATTCCATCTGAACTTTTTACCTCATATGGTGAATTATCAACATAACCATATGTATATGTTTTAGCAATTAAAGAAGTTTTTGTCTTATCACTTAAATTATTTTTTTCTACATAATAATCTAAATAACTATCATTATATTCTTTTACATATCTAGATTCTTTCCATTTATTAAAATATTTTCTTACTATTTTATTTAACTCATTATTATTTTTACTAAGAGTTAAAACAACTTTTTTATTAATCTCTGTAAAATAATAGTTAATTGAATATTCACTTTTACCAATAGTTCTATCTAAATACATAATATTAGGTACAATAATCATATCTACTTCACTACTATCAAGAGCTTTATATAACTCATCTATTGTATTATAATTTTTTTAAAAGATAAGTTTGTACCGCTCTTTAAGTAATAACTAATATCACTACTATCATTAGAAAAAACTCCAAATGTTAAGTTCTTCATATCTGAAATATGATTAATTCTTCTATAACTACGTCCAACTGCTATATAACTATCTTGAAAAATAACTAAATCATCATTACTAACTTCATCATTATTATTCAATATACGAATTCTATAGCTATCAGTAGTTGAAGTAGACTCCTTTAAATAAGGTATTTTATTAAATTCTAATCCGACATTTTTCTCAAAATCATTAACAAAATCAAAAGAATACTCCATTACCATTCATACCATATAAAGGATAATCATTAATTATTTCAAAATCAATTACCTGTTTTTTATTTTCTTCTACCCATTTCTTTTCTACTACTGTTAAAGATGTATTTTTATCTTCCTTATTATAGTAACGATATACAAATACAAATGCAATTATTGCTATTAATATTGGTATAATAATTAATAGTTTTTTTTTCATATATTTCTCCTACCTATCCTTAGTCCAAGTAATATTGTCTTTATTATGAATGTTTATAACCAATTATAGGAAACTTCTCATCTTTACTACTTTTTTTAATAAAGATTTGTACATCAAAATATTTTTTCTGCTTATCAGATAATTTTTCTATAACTTTATTTCCAATTTCCTTACTTTTATTTACTTCAATATCATCATTAACTAAAGCTATAACATTAATAATTTTACCTGATTCTTCTATTTCTACTGACTTAGTAATATCAAGTGTCTTAATATTTTCTTTGATTTCTTTTTCTAAATTACTAGTAACCTTAACTTCATCAATTCCTTTTAATCTGTCACCATACTTAGAGGAATTATTTAAAAAGATACTATTATAAATTGAAAATAAAATTATTACTGCTAAAACAAAGATAACAACTATCGCTATAAGTTTTGCGTGTTCCTTCAAAAATTTCATCTAATCAACTCCCTATTATTAGTTTTAATTATACACTTATTTCAAGTATATTTCAATCTAGAAAAATCGATTTATAACTTTTGGATTAATAATTCCATAGCAGTCTTAGGATCTGCTTTACCCTTAGACTTTTTCATTACCTGCCCCATTAGGAATTTGATACATCTATCATGACCATTATGATAGTCAACAACACTATCAGGATTTTCTTTTATTACCTCATCTATAATTTCTAAAAATAACACTATCATCAGTTATATTTTCAATATGATGTTTTTCAATTAACTGATCAATAGTATCAGTAGTTTCCATTATATCATTAATTAAATCCTTAACATTTTTGCTAACTAATTTTTTAGTAGAAAGCCTTGAAACTAAATCACTAAATTTATCATGACTAAGTTCTGTATCTTTTAAGGCTTTATTAGTTTTATTTAAATATGAAGCAATATCACCTAATAGTAAGTTGCTCGCAATCACAAAATCTAAATCACTATCAATATATGTATTTAAGAAGTCACTCATTTCACGGTGATTAATTACCTTTTGGGCATTTAATTTAGATATACCTCTTTCTACATATATTTTTCTTCTTTCATCAGGTAACATGGGAATATCTTTACTAGCCTCCAAAATATCTTCATCACTCAAATGAATAAATGGAATATCTGGCTCTGGAAAGTAACGATAATCATTTCCTGTTTCTTTTACACGCATTAAAACAGTATCATTAAGTTTAGAATCAAAACGTCTAGTTTGTGGCAAGAACTCTTCATTATTATCATATAACTTAGATTGTCTTTCTATTTCTTTTTCTATACTTAGAGAAACGTTACTAATAGAGCCTATGTTTTTAATTTCTGCCTTAGTACCAAAAGGATCTGTTTCCCTTTTCCTAATTGATACGTTCGCATCACATCTCATGCTTCCTTCTTCCATTTTACAATCACTAATATCTGAGTATAGTAAAAGTTCACGTAATTTTTCTATATATAATCTAGCCTCAACACTAGAAGAAATACAAGGTTTAGTAACTATTTCTATTAGTGGAACACCAGCTCTATTAAAATCAAGTAAAGTAACATTACCTCTATGAGCACTCTTACATGTATCCTCTTCTATATGCATCTCTTCTATTTCAATTTTCTTCTCACATCCATCAACTTCAATTAAAACATAACCATTACGTCCAATAGGAGTATTAAATTGTGTAATTTGATAGTTCTTAGGATTATCTGGATAAAAATAATTCTTACGATCAAAATGCATTTCTTTTTGAATATCACAGTGTAAAACCTTAGCCGCTCTTATCGCTTGTCTTACAACTTCACGATTAATAGTAGGTAAAGTTCCAGGATATCCTAGGTCAACAACATTCGTAAGCATATTAGCTCCTTGACCATATCCATTAATAGAATTAGAAAATATCTTTGTTTTAGTTTTTAATTCAACGTGTACCTCAATACCAATTGTTGGAATATAATTACTCATTGTTAAGTCCCTCCTCTGGTGTTAAGTTAAGCTTTAATTTATTTTCAACAAAGCTTGCTAATTTATAAATAGTAGCCTCATCAAAATGTTTACCAATAATATGCATACCAATAGGCATATGACTTTTATCAAAACCAACTGGCACATTGATAGCCGGAAGACCAGCCATATTAACAGGAATAACCAAAACATCGTCCATAAAGCTCTTTAATGGATCATCCAAGTTTTCATCTAAGCCATATGCTGTTGTAGTGGTTGTTGGTCCAATTATCAAGTCATAATCATTAAAAACATTCAAGAATTCCTTTTTCATATCATCACGAATAGATAAAGCTTTATTATAGTAAGCCTTGGCATTGTCTCCACTTAACAAATAAGAACCAACCATTATTCTTCTCTTCACTTCATCACCAAAGCCTAAAGAACGAGTTGATAGATATAAATCCTCTATATCTTTTGGTTTATCATAAGAATAACCATATCGGATACCATCAAATCTAGCTAAATTACTACTTGCTTCACCCATCGCTATTATTTGATATAACGTAACAGCATTTTCTAAATATTTTACTGAAACAAAAGACACTGTAACACCATTTTTCTCAAGTAAATCTTTAATTTCCAAAATCTTATTTTTAACTTCATCAGAAACTATATCACTCATGAAATAATCCGGTATAGCAATACGCATACCTTTAACATCCTGACCTATTAATCTTGTAAAGTCTTCTGCTTCTTTCTTACTTGAAGTTAAATCCTTTTCATCTCTACCAACAATAGCATTTAAAAGTAGTGCATTATCATATACATTTTTAGTCATTGGACCAATCTGATCTAAGCTTGAAGCAAATGCAACTAAACCGAAACGAGACACTCTTCCATAGGTAGGCTTCATTCCTACAATTCCGCAATAACTAGCTGGTTGACGAATACTTCCTCCTGTATCACTACCAAGAGCAAACTTTACCAATCCACCACTAATACAAGATGCACTTCCACCACTTGAGCCACCTGCTATTTTATTCTTATTCCAAGGATTATGAGGAGCACCATAATAACTAGTGCGACTAGTAGAACCCATAGCAAACTCATCCATATTAGTTTTTCCTATGATAATCATATGATTAGCTTTAAGTTTTTCTACAACAGTAGCATCATAAATAGGAACAAAATTATCTAACATCTTAGAAGCACAAGTAGTTCTAAGTCCACAAGTAACTATATTATCCTTTACAGCAATAGGAATACCAAATAATAAATTATCTTTTTCTACTTCAATATTTTCAAGTTCTAAAGCAATCTTTCTAGCTTCATCTTCATTTAGAGTAATAAAACAATTTAAATCACTATTCTCTTTGATTGTATTTATAGCATCTTCTACTAAATCAATAGGTTTTATCTTCTTATTAACTAATAACTCATGAATTTCTTGTATATCTTTTTCTATATATTTACTCATATTTACTCTCCTATTACAACAGGCACCTCAATATAATTACCACTATGTCTAGGAACATTTAAAAGTACCTCTTTTGCCTCTAACATTTCTCCACTTTCATCTTCTCTTAAGGTACTATCATCACTCCAAGGTGCAATTAAAAATTGGTCATCGTATCCAACTACATCATTGATTTTTTCTACTTCATCGAGAATCTTTTTTAATTCTATTTGATACTTTTCCATCTCACTATCACTAATCCTTATTCTAGCAAGCTTCGCAACATGTTCGACTTCTTCTCTAGTTAATTTATCTGTCATAATATCCTCCTCAACTAGCTTTAATTATAACACTAATAACAAATGATGTAAATTTCTATTTATCTAAAAGAAAAAAAGTAGAAATCTACTTTCTAGTACCATTTATCATATTAATATTTATTCCCTGTTTATTATCACTATAATCATCTAAAACACCAGCAATTTTTACTGTATTTCCCTTTTTAAGTTCATCATAGTTAGCATCTTTATCCATCTTAAATGTAACAATCGTTTGATATTTGTTATCACTATCTTCATATATTAATTTAACAACCTGCTTCTCTTTAGAAACACTTAAAACTTTTCCCGTAACAACAACATATTTTCCTTCTAAAAGTGAAAAATTAGTAAAATCATCACGATATAATATAGCAAGATCTAACACTGATTTTTTATAAACTTCACCAGAATAAGAAAGCTTATAACTTCCTAAAACCATATCACGTCTTCCATTAGTCTGCTTATATTTAATCACCTTATAAAAAATACCAGCATATTCTCTAGTTCCACCATCATTATATGTTTTCACCTTTATAGCAAAAATAGGTCCTACATTAAATTTAGTAACCATTACCACATCAAAAACAACTAAAAAAGCACCTACCATAACTAGAATTAAGAAAAAAAGTTTAAAACTTTTTAAAATAATGCCACCAAGAGACTTATTAGAGTCATCAGTATAAGTAGTACTATTATCATTATCATCTATATTGTCATCTTCATCTACTTGATCATAACCATTATAAAAATCTGTTGAAACATAGTCTGAATTATCATCATTATTATCTAAACTATCTGTATTAGATTCTGCCTTATATTTTAAAGAAGAATTGATAGGCTCTTCATTATCAAATCTAAAAAAGTCAGTATCATCTTCATATTCATAATATGAACTATCTTCTTCTGTTTTTAGTTCAAAATCATTCTTGTTTTTCTTAAAGAACATATACTTCACCTCTTTTTTTATGTGCTATATAATACCACAAAATAAAAGATTTATTCAAGAAAAAGTATAAACATCATATACTAATAATTGAAATAAAAAAAGTAAATACTATTTTCATAACCAAAATAATATTTACTTATATTTTTATTATTTATCTTTTTTAGGACTAATAATTTCTTTACCACCCATATAAGGTTGTAATGCCTTAGGAATTTTAACACTACCATCTGCTTGATAATTATTTTCAAGAACAGCTATCATACCACGAGGTGTTGCAAGAACTGTATTATTAAGAGTTGTAACTAAATAGTTTCCTTCCTTACCTTTTGCTCTAATACCTAATCTTCTTGATTGAGCATCTCCTAAAATAGAGCAACTTCCAACCTCAAAGTATTTCTTTTGTCTAGGACTCCAAGCTTCAACATCACAGGATTTAACTTTTAAATCAGCAAGATCACCACTACAACATTCTAATGTTCTAACAGGGACATCCAAACTTCTAAAGAATTCTACAGTATATTGCCACATTTTATTGTACCAATCCATTCCCTCTTCTTTTTTACATAAAACAACCATTTCTTGTTTTTCAAATTGATGAACTCTATAAAAAGTCCTCTTTCCTCGATACCATGAGCTCCAACTTCTTTTCTAAAACATGGAGAATAAGAAGTTAAAGTAAGTGGTAATTCTTCTTCTTTTAATAGTTGTCCTTTAAATTTACCAATCATTGAATGTTCACTAGTACCAATTAGATAAAGATCCTCTCCTTCAATCTTATACATCATAGCATCCATTTCTTCAAAAGACATAACACCATCAACTACATCACTTCTAATCATAAATGGAGGTACACAATAAGTAAATCCCTTATTAATCATAAAATCTCTTGCATATGAAAGCATAGCAGAATGAAGTCTAGCAACATCACCCATTAAATAATAAAAACCATTACCACTTGTTCTTCCTGCACTTTCCTTGTCTAAACCTAATAATTTTTCACAAATATCAGCATGATAAGGAATTTCATATTCTGGTACTACTGGATCACCAAATTTTTCATTTTCTACATTACAAGAATCATCCTTTCCAATAGGTACACTTGGATCCATAATATTAGGAATCTTCATCATAATTTCTCTTATTTGTTGATTAAGTTTTTGTTCTTCTTCTTCCATTGAAACTAATTGTTCATTAATATTTTTAACTTCTTCCTTTTTGTCATTAGCTTCATCAACTTTCTTATCTCGCATAAGTTGTCCAATTTCACTACTAATTGAATTACGTTTACTACGTAAAGAATCTCCATTTTTCTTTAAATCTCTCACTTTTTGATCAAGAGCTATTACTTCATCAACTAATACTAATTTTTGATCTTGAAACTTTTTCTTAATATTTTCTTTAACCATTTCAGGATTTTCTCTTACTAACTTTATGTCTATCATATTCATCTCTCCTTTATTTATACAAAAAAAAGAACAGTACAAGGAGTGCTAAAGCACGGTACCATCCTTTAATTTGACTTTCTTAGATAACGGTTCCCCGGAAGTTAAAACTTCATCTTATAGAGTAGATAAATAAGTATTTAACAGTTATTTTCACCAAACATAACCTCTCTAAAGTTAAATGTTCTTATTATTGTCTCTAATCATTGATTTGCCTCAATTATACGTTTTTTTAATAAATATTGCAATAGATTTTCTAAATATTTAAGAATTTTTGAAATCACTATTCATATATTTTACTATAGAAAGGAATGATTAAAATAATGGAAACACTTAAAGTTTCATCAAAATCAAACCCTAGTAGTGTTGCTGGGGCACTAGCCAATGTATTTCGTGAAAAAGGAAATGTTGAAATACAAGCAGTAGGAGCAGGAGCGCTAAATCAAGCAATTAAAGCTGTCGCTATAGCCAGAGGTTTTATGGCCCCATCTGGAAAAAATTTGGTTTGTATTCCAGCTTTTGCGGATATTACAATTGATGGTGAAGAAAGAACTGCCATTAAACTAATAATAGAAGCCCACTAGAGCTTCTATTTTTTTATTATAATTGTTGATTATCAGCTGGCATTATAGGCGCCGTTGCTGTAACTTGTACTGATGGTATACCAGTAGGAACTATAGGCACTTGATTTTGTTGTTCTAATCCACCTGGAACAACTGGTGTTGAAACTTCAGGTGTTGGAATAACTATATTTTCCTCTACTGGTGTTACTGATACATTTGGAATTATTGGTGTAGCATTTACACTAGGAATATCTGGAACAACTGGAGCTACTTCAGGAGCAACTGATACTGGTGCAGTAGACATTTCAGGTTGTGTATTACCCATAATTGGTAATGATTGCGTATTCTCTAAAGGATTAGCTCCACCATAAATTTGATGATTACTAGAGCCAGTATTAATTGACATATCATTAGGTAAAATTTGACTAACTCCTCCATATATAGCATGTTGTTCATTGCTTACACTAGGAAAAGTAGGAGCAATTGGAGTTGGAATAGCATCAACACTTGGAGAAATAACTTCAGGATTAATTGAAGCAGAAACTTCTGGTTGAACTACTGGAGTATCAAGAATTGGAGCAACTTCAACTGGAGTTGCTGGAGCAGTTACACTATTCATTACTGGAGTAACTTCAGGAGCTACTTCAATTGGTTCTACACTTTGACTAACAGGAGCTACTGGTTCTTGAACATAATTATCATTTAAAATAGCAGCATTATTAGCCATTGCTTGATAAGCATCAACACTTGGATTATTTACTACAGGACTAGATAGAGCTGGAGTTTCTTCAACTACTGGAGCACTACTTACAGCCTCAACTTCAATAGGAGTTGGATTAACTGACTGTGTAGGCTGCATATTTTGAAGAGCTTCTATTCCAACATTTTCAGTAACTGGAGTAGCATTTTGTACAGGAGTTTCTACAGATGTATTAGCACCAGCATCCGTATTAACTGCTGCAACTGTTTCACTAGAAACACCATCAGAAACCGGCTGAACATTATCCTTAGAAGTATTATCCTCTACTTTTGGATTATTATCTTGAGCTTCCTTCTTTGCATTTTTATTATTTTTAGAAGTAACAATAAATATTATTAAAGCTATTATTAATAAAACAACACCACAAGTAATAAGTAAACCTGGTACTGTTTTAAACCAGCTTAAATCAAAATTCATACTAAATCAATCTCCCTCTATTTTTATTCTATTAACATCATAACAAAAAAACTTTTCAAATGCAACTAATTATTTAAGTTGACAATTTATTTACAAAGTAAAGTCTGTCCAATATGTGTCCAATGGTTTTTCTATTTCAAACTTCATCAATTGTTTCGTTGTGGGATGAATAAACTCTAATTTATATGCACAAAGAGCAATTTGAGTCTTATCACTTTTTCCATATCTCTGGTCACCACATAATGGATATCCCCTACTTGCAAATTGTACTCTTATTTGATGATGTCTACCAGTTTTTAAATCAATACTTACTAATGTCTCATTCTTTTCATAATTACGTTTTAATACTTTATAAGTTAAAACACTTTCTTTTCCCTTGTCTTTCGTCGTAACAATGGTATTACCATTATCTAACTTTAATAAATAATCAACAAACGTATCCTCATCTTTTTTTTTATTATTCCTTTTACCACTGCCATATATGTTTTCTTAATTTCTTTTTTTCGAACTTGATCAGATAGTCTACTCGCAGCTTTACTAGTTTTAGCAAACACCATAATCCCACTAACAGGTCGATCAAGTCTATGCACGAGTCCCAAATAAACATTACCAGGTTTATTATATTTTTCTTTTAAATATTTCTTTATTATAGTAAGCATATCTATATCATGGGTATTATCAGCCTGACTCAAAACATTTTTTTCTTTGACTACAACTATCACATGATTATCTTCATACAAAACTCTTAATTTATTCACAGCTTTCCCATCTTCCATAAATACCACAAGGTAAAATTAAACTAGAATTTGTTATAGGTAATCCTATTTCTCCACAAGTGATCTTCCCTTTTTTATGTTTATCCACAGTTAATGTTAACAAATTTGCAAGAACTGTAGATGACAATCCCGTAGTATATGAATTTATAAGGAAAAACAATGGATTATCTACTAAAATATCACAACATAATGAAACTAATTCCGCTAAATCTTTTTCAATATCCCAAACTTCTCCATTACTTCCTCTACCGTAACTTGGAGGATCCATTATAATAGCGTCATACTTATTGCCTCTTCTTATTTCTCTTTTTACAAATTTGACAACATCATCTATCAAAAATCGAATTGGTTTATCACCTAATTTACAAGAGTTGACATTTTCTTTACACCAATCAACCATTCCCTTAGAGGAATCAACGTGAACAACTGATGCTCCAGCACTTAGACAAGCACAACTAGCTCCACCAGTATAGGCAAATAAGTTTAATACTTTAACTGGTTTTTTACTGTTTTTTATCTTTTTAATCATCATATCCCAATTATAAGCCTGTTCAGGAAATAATCCCGTATGTTTAAAGCCCATTTGTTTTATATTAAACGTTAAATTTTTATACTTAACTTGCCAAACTGGATTAAATTTTTTTTTAAATTTTCCCAGTGTCCCCCACCTTTTATTACTGCGATGATATATCGCATCAATCTTACCTTTATTTTTTGAGATAAATTCCCATTGTCCCAAATAATTTGTGGATCTGGTCTAAGTAAATAAATATTTCCCCAGCGTTCCAATTTTTCTCCTCTTGAAGCATCTATTATCTCATAATCTTGCCAGTCCTTAGTAAATTCCATCCTATCACTTCTTTCTGTAACAATTATACACACATAACACTAATAAGTAAATTAATTATTAAACTAGATAAACCACATTATAATTAATGTTTCATCCTCATTTTATGTTTTCCAGCTAATTTACATTTTACCTCTATATTGTTTTTTCTTAACCACCCTAGCTTACATCCTCTTACACTATGACCACTTATTTTCAGATGTTTTATATCGTGCAAATATAATATATATTTCATGTCCACCAAATCTTAGTCTTTTTATAACATTGCTTGCGAACTTTTTGCAGGTTTATTTTTTACATAATTAAAAAAATATTTTTCCCTATAATCATTTATTACATCTTCATTCCAACCTAATTTTCTATATTCATACAGATTAGCATTATCAAATCCATTCAGATTATTTTCATAACAATATTTACTAAAATATAATCATCGTCATTTGTCAAAACACCATCTCTACTCCAATCCGCATAAATACACCTTTAATCCTTCATCAAAAATTCTTCCACTGTTTCTTTTATTTTATCAAATTCATCGCCTGTTGCATTGCATACATTCCAGCCTAGCTCTCTTGCGGCATCTATATTTTTAATACTATCATCTATAAATAAAATATTTTTCCCTTCAATTCCAGTTTCCCCTAGATACATATTCAAATACTTTAACATCCGGCTTTTCCATTCTAAATCACAAGAAAAAAATAAATTATCAAACCTACTTAGATTTATATTTTTTCTCTAAATATATTTTATCCAAAACACACAATTTAGATAAAATTGCTGTCTTATAATTTTTATCTTGTAAATTTTCTATAAATTTAATAACCTTCTCATAACAAGAAACTTTTCCATAATATTTTATATATGATTCCTTAAATCTGTTAATATCTATATTTGATTTACATTTATTTATATATTCTTTTATTAAATCATCAAAATCTTTTCCATTTGTTATACCAAATTTTGCATCCTTAAAAAACATTGAAAATATATTTATATCAAATTTACAATCATTTGCTATATCTCTTCTAGCATCATGTACATTATATTTTGTTTTAGAATGACTATCTATAACTACACCAAACAAATCAAAAATAACTATTTTTTGTTTTTTACTAACTTTTCCTTTTTCTAAATTCATAATCTTACCTCCATCATAACATCATTTGAATATTAAAAATAAATTGAAATGATTACTAATAAATTATTTTATACACACTTAACAATATATTAATTTACTCATATATTATTAAGCTTCAAAATAAAACTACTTTCAATTTAATTTGAGAGTATCTTGAAAAAGTTCGAGTTTCCTATCAATCTGGTACCAATAAAGTAGATATATACAGCTTTTGGCTCTCATAAAGGTTGATACAAATATCAATCAATTTACTAAAGTATATCATATTTTTTATAAATTGGAATAAGCTTTACTATTACATAAAATTTATATATTCAACTCACATTTTACCTCATCTAATAACTGATTAAATAATATTTGCCTGTTTTCAGATGTAATATCAATGCATTTTATATTATACATCTTACAATCTTTTATAATTTTCTTTTTCTATATCTTTATAAAATTTAAAATGATTTAATAATTCATCATCGGACCTTCTAGTAGTCCATTCTTCTTTTTTTGAATCAAACTTCCTACAATTTTCTAGAATTTGTTCAGGAGATAACTTTTCAGTTACAAAATAATAAACAATCATATCTTTTAAATCAAAATATTTAGATAAATCTTCTGGCAAGATAGAATCCCCATTTATAATAAAACCTAGTTCTTTCCCATTTTTATTAATATTCTTTTGTATAAACAAATTTAAAAATTCCGGCAATCTATTTTCTTTTTAAATTATCGTGAATAAATCCAATTGGAACATTAGGAACAGTTTTTTGTAATGCAGAAATGATTGTGTCAACTTCTATAATTTGATAGTTATTATATTCTTTTTGTATCATTTTTGAAAAGGTAGTCTTCCCGGTTCTACATATCCCAAATATCATTATATTTTTCATAGTTGCTCTCCTTTACTCATTTTTACTGCTTGTTTTAACAATTCTTCTAATGAATTTATTGGATTTTTATTATATTCTAAATTATATAACCAATCCAAATAGTGTGTTCTATAAGCACCATCTGGTCTACCATATATGCATTTTTTACTTTTTAGCCAATAACCAAATTCTACATTTGTAGTTAAGCCTAGCATTGATGGAAATTTCCTTGGTACCCAAAACAATAATACATTTGAATTCATATAACAATCTCTCTCCCAAGATACTTGTTCATCCTTTGTCTTAAATACTGGCGTTTCATCCTTTAGTTCCGAACATACACAATTCCATCATAATTAATATTTTGTAATATATTCAAAGCTTCTTTTCTCCAACTAGTTACTTTATTATTTCTAGGAGTTGGTCCACATAATGATATTGCTCTAGTGCTTTTTTCAATTTTATCACCATAATATTTTATTTTCATATATACCTCACTTCGTAATTTTTGAAAATAAATCATCATATATTTTAGTACTATCAAGATTTTGGACAAATTTTATTTTATGTCTAAATTTCGTTAATTTAAATGATGTATCCTCTTTTATTCTAGGACAACTTATTTCCATTGTTTCAAACCATTCTTTATTAATCATATATGCTATAGCGCTAATATCCCATATAACTCTTCTTATTTTTTCAGTACCGTAATCATCTGTAAATATATCACAAAAATAATTACACAATTTGTTAGAATTTCTTATTCTACTTTCTAATTCATATTTTGAAATCATTAGTCCATAGCTTACCGGATAAACAGGAATTATAGTTATTTTTACTTTACTATCCAATACATATCTAACAGCTTCAACGTCTTGTCTAAAATTAAAATCATTATTTTTCATAAATAAAAAGTTAGTGCCTAACCAAATTACTTCTATTTTGTTTATTATTGATGAGTCCTTTTTTATTGCTAATGCAATATTAGTTAGACATCCTATACTTAAAATATATGTTTTATCATTTTTTTTAGCTATTTGTATTATCTCATTAACTGCTGCATTTGTTTGGGTTGAATCGTTTGTAAAATATTCTGTAGCCCCTTTAAATATTATCTTATCATTTTGTTCATTGCACATTTTAAATATTTTCTTAGCTACTTCATAACTTTTGTCAATTGACGTTTTTGTATTATATTCACCTTTGGTAAATGGCGCAATTGTAACTGCCTTTAAATTTAATTCATCTTTTGATTTTAATACATATGCTAAAGCAATTTGGTCATCTATTTCATTATATAAATCTGTGTCCAATATTATATTTTTTTTTCATTATCGTCTCCTTTTTTTAACTCACTGATATTATATCATATATCTTATAAAAAATAATAATGTAATAAATTCAAAACTAGAAGTCATTAGTTATAATTTGATTATAGATTTAATTAAAGCCGGATTTGGGATTGGATATGCTACTAAAGAATTCATATCAGATGAATTAAATAATTCAAATCCTTATATGAAATAAAAATTGACAATAATATTTCAAAAAGAACTATTGTAATCACAACAATTGATAAAGGAAACCAAATTATAGTTCTAAAAAGCTTATTGAAATGATTACTAATAAATCATAATTTTTAAAGAATTATAATAATTATATAGAGTATTTCCTTTTACACACGAAAATTGATATATCAATTTGCAAGTTTGCTTCTAAATAAAAAAATAAAACTACTTTCAATTTAATTTGAGAGTAGTTTTTATATTATCTCGAAAAAGTTCGAGTTTCCTATCAATCTGGTGCCTGTGGTCGGACTTGAACCGACACGGTATTGCTACCATTGGATTTTGAGTCCAACGCGTCTACCAATTCCACCACACAGGCAAGAACAAAATAATTATATCATAATTAATATATTTTTAACAAGAGATTAAATTAATTTTGTTCTTTATATTTAGAATGATATAAATCAACTTCAGCTTCATTTTCATCCTGTGTTATGAAGTCTCTCATATCTGGCAAATCATCTATAGAATTAAGTCCAAAATAATCCAGAAATTCACTCGTGGTTTCATATAATATAGGCCTTCCAGGGAGATTACTTCTACCAGACTCCTTAATAAATCCTTTAGCAACAAGCTTTCTTATAATTTGTACAGTTGAAACACCCCTTAATTCATCTATTTGCATTCTAGTTACAGGTTCATTATACGCAATTATGGCTAAAGTTTCCAAAGCAGCCTGACTTAATACATTAGTTTCAGGATTAAGAATTAACTTTTGATAATAAGCCTTGTGCTCAGGTTTAGTAGTTAATTTAATTTTGTTACCCAAAAAGTCTATCCTTAACCCCCTATCAGGATTATTATAACTATTTTTCAGATCAAAAATTAAATTTTTTGCCTCTTCTTCATCAATTTGAAAAACATCTTTTATCTGTTCAATATTTAATCCATCTTCACCTACTACAAAAAGTAAACCTTCTAATATTGCTCTATTCTCCATTTCCTACCTCACATATTATCTCATCAAAATTATTATTTTGATTGATAAACAACTCTCCTGCTTTTAGCCATTTCTAAGATAGCTAAAAAAGTTGCTACTACATATTCTCTACTATAATCCTCAAAGAGTTCAAAAAAAGATACCCTTTTTCTTCTCATAATTATATCTTTAATTTTTTTTCGTCTTTCAGCAACTGTAACTTCTTTTTCTGTTACTTGTGTATGAATTGGTCTATTCTCTTTTTGTCTTTCCAAAAATTTTTTGAAAGCATCAACCAACGAATCAACACTCATTTCCTGAACTATATTAACTTCATTACTAATATATTCTCTAATATCCTCTGGAGCTTTAGTATATATCTCTTTTCGTAACTCCTCTTTTTCTTTAAGTGTCTTAGTAATTTCTTTATAAGTTTGATATTCCAAAAGTCTATTAACTAATTCTTCTCTAGGATCAATTTCTTCGCTCTCTTCTTCTTCCTTGACACTTGGTAAAAGCATTTTAGACTTTATATATAAAAGTTCAGACGCAAGAACAAGGTAATTACTAGTTACCTCTAAATTCATACTTTCCATTTTATTAAGATAATCCATATACTGATCTGTAATTTTTTCTATTTCAATATTTAAAATATCCATCTTATTTTCTTTTATCAAATGGAGTAACAAATCAAGTGGACCACTAAAATCTCCTAATGTAAAATCTAAATTCATAAAATCAACCCTAACTATATTGTTATTATACCATATATGTTATAATGATTCTAGGTGATTTTAATGAAAAAATTTGTGATGCGTGATGAGGAATTTGTTTGTCAAAATTGTGGAAAAAAAAAGTCCTACCTCTAAATTACACAGCGAGAGATCATTGTCCTTATTGTCTATACTCTATTCACGTAGATATTAATCCTGGTGATAGACAAAATAAATGCCAAGGATTATTAAAACCCGTTGGCATTGAAAAAAAATTTAAAGATATACATATAAGATAATATATGAATGTTTAAAGTGTCACGAACATCATAAAAATATTATGGCCAAAGATGATAACATGGATATGATAATAGAAATATCCAAACAAAGCTAAGAGTTTTCTTAGTTTTTTTAATTTTTTCTAGGTTTAAATATTAAAGTAAGGAAAAATGAAAATATAATAGCTGCACTTATTCCTGAAGCTGTTAAGTCAAACATTCCCATTACTAAACCAAATACTCCAGCACCCTCGGCCTGATGAAGTCCACCATGAATTAGTTGATGACCGAAACTAGTAATTGGTACCATCGCACCACCACCTACTTTTTCTACAATAATATCATAAATATTAAATGTATCAAGTAAGGCTCCAAGTACAACAAATATACTTGTTATATGTCCAGGAGTAAGTTTTGTATTATCTAAAATTATTTGCGCTATTAAACAAATTGCTCCACAAAATAAGAATGATAAAATTATTTTTTCCATTATATAGCCTCCAAACTAATTGCATGAGCAATACTTAAAATATTTTCTTTTTGATAAAGCATAGTTGGACTAAATAATGCCCCAGTAGCAATTAATAAAACTTTTTTAATATTTTTTTTCTTCATTTCATTTAAAATAAAACCATATAATACCAATGCACTACATACAGGACCACTACCTCCGGCCAAGACTTCTTTTTGTTCTTCCAAATCATAAAGCATTACACCACAATCATTATAGTTACAACTTATATTAATTTTATGTTCTTTCATCATAAACTCTTTCAATATTTCTCTACCATAAAGACCTAAATCACCAGTTAAAATTAAATCATAGTAATCTTCTTTACGATTTAAATCATCTAAATGTCTTTTTAATGTATCTGCAGCTGCACAAGCCATCACTGCACCCATATTTAAAGCATCCTTTTGATTATAATCTACAATTCTCCCGATAGTAGCACTCTCTATTTTAATATTACTTTTTTTATTAGAAATCACAGCACTCGCTCCACCTGTTGCTGTAAAGGTAGCTGTTTCTGGCTTAGGTGCACCATATTCGGTAGGATTTCTAAATTGTTTTTCACTAGACATATTATGTGAACTAGTACCACATAAACAATTATTAATAATTCCACTGTTAATAAAATTTGATCCAATAATAAGTCCTTCTACATTTGAAGCACATGCACTATAAATTCCTAAAAATGGCTTATTTATTTTACTTGCCGCATAACAAGAAGAAGTTACCTGATTCAATAAATCACCAGAAATAACTAAATCAATATTTTCTTTTTGTTAATTTATTTTTTCTAAGTGCTTTTTCATACTTTCTTCTAATAACTTAGTTTCTGCCTTTTCCCAAGAATCAGCTTCACAATATAAATCTTCATAACTATTGTCAAAATATTTTCCAAGTGGTCCTTTATCTTCATATGGACCTACAACAGTATAAGTTTCATTAAGATAGACTTTATCATATTTAAATGTCATAGCAAGCTACCTCCTATAATTAGCCTAATGAGACCAAAGGTCCAAGCTGATACTACTCCATAAACAATTACCGAACCAGCCAATTTAAATGTATTACTTCCGATACCAAATATAGGTCCTTCTCTTTTATATTCCAAAGCCGCACTCATCATTGAATGTGAAAAACCAGTAATAGGTATTAATAAACCACATCTTGCAAAATTAACCCATTTATCAAAAAAACCAATCGCTGTTGCTAAAGCCGCTATAAAAATCAAGGTTATAATCATATAAACAGAACTTACAGTTCTAGAAATATGCCAAATACTACAATAAATTTGAATTAATCCCTCTCCAATTGCACCTACTAGTCCTCCTATTAAAAATGCAATCAATGAATTTTTACTTCTCTGTTCTGTAGGTTTATGTCTTTCTACTATCTCATCATACTTTTTATTAATCATTTTTTATCACCAGTATTATTCTTTACCAATAATTTCTTTATATACAAAAAAACTAAAGATTAACCTTTAGTTTTTGTAAAATCTTTGATTCTTTCCTAGAAATCTGTACTTGGCTCATTCCAAGTTCTCTACTCAATTCACTTTGTGTATAACCATCATAATATCTTGCATAAATAAGTTTTTTCTCATCATCATTTAAATTTTTTAATTGCTCTTGTAAATCTAAATGCATTGAATCTAAATTATCATCATAGGTGATAATGGAATTATAATAACTATCTTCATCCTCACTTTTTACGAAATCAAGACTTTCTACTTTCTGCATTAAGTTTTTTTAACTTCTCTTATTTTATTTTCATCTATTTCCAAAAAAGTGAAACTTCTAAATCACTGGGTTCTCGTTGTAATTTTTGATGTAATAATTCACGACATTTTTTTTCTATTTGTTTATTAAGTCTAATAATATCCTTACTAATTTTTACAGGTTGACTCTCTCTAATAAATGTATTTACTTCTCCTAATATATATTTATAAGCATAAGTTGAAAATTTTTGCTGTACTCTCTTTATAATTTTTACATGCCTTTACAAGTCCCATCATTCCCACTTGATATAAATCTTCATAATCACCATAATATGTGTATTTACTAATTATGCTTCTCACTAAATTTTCGTATTGTAAAATAGTATCCATATTTCTCCTTTATAAACTCAAAACTTTAAATATATCTGCCTTATTATTTACATAAAAAAGATTGTTTCTATTTCCTATTACCTTCCTCATAATATTATTCATTCCACATAAAACTACACTACCACATCTTAAAAATATTTCTACTAACTTATTTTGAAATAAATTAATAAATTTACTACTTTCGATATTTAAATTATTAAAGTCAATTGCGTAATAATTTATTCCTTGTCTATATAACATATAATCTATTTCTTGACTTAATTCTAATATTGCCTGATCATTAATCACCCCTTCAAAACCCATATATAGTATTCCATTGATAACTTGTGTATATAACATGTTTTCACCTCTATAAAAATATAGACCATTTTTTATTTTTTTTATACCAATTCGACAAAACATTACAAATTATTCTTTCGACAAAATATAACAAAAAAAGGAAGTAATACTTCCTACTTTAACTTGCTATCACCGGTTTTATAATCAATTTCTATTCCCTGTTGAACATTATAAACAAAAACATTAAAACTAATTCCCTTACCTAAGTCTTCTATTGATTCTGCTTCTATTTGAACCCCTGTTGCTAATAAATTATCATTACGAAATATTGGAGTAACTCTATATAATACATGATTGTTTGTCTTTTTAACATATGATGCTACTTTATTTTCAAATTCTAACATTCCTACAGTATTCATATATCTTGTACAAGTAATAAGGTTTTTAGGATTAGCATTTTGACCTGTTAATTGATATCCTACTAAATGACAACGATTATAAAGATATTTACCATTTACAATATCATACTTTATCGTATGCCATCCAGATGGTTTTATCATTCCTATACTCCCCCTCTCTTCTGTAGGCATAGTATCTTTTTTTCCAACTCTTGCAAAAGCTACTCCACATCTTCCTAAAGAATCAAGTTCACTATAAACCTCACCAGTTAATGACATATCATTATCAGAAAAGTTTGGTTTATTATTATTTATAATTATATAGCTATTACCACTATAATCAGGAATATTACTATTTTCTAAAGATGTATTATCATTAACATTGACAACTTTAATACTATTTGTCTTATTTCCAATTAAAACAGCTAAATCATTTCTATAATATATTAATGAACAAACTACAAACAACACTATTGTTCCTATTGATATTTTTCTAGATCTTTTCATATTATCAAACTCCATTATCTAAAATAATTATACTTATTAATATATTCAAAGTAAATAAAAATCGCCAAATGCGATTTTTCATCTATAATAATTCTTCAGATAAATTAAATTTTTTTACTATATTTGTTTTAATTGTTTTTTAAACATTATTCTAAAAATATTTCTTACTAATGGTCCTACAAAAAAAGATTTGTAAAGGATAAGCCATTATAAAGTTCTTACAATACAATATCAAGTAATTACATACAATATTACTATTTATTAAGTGTTGTGCAAATAAAGCATATATACTCATTAACCCTACCATAATAAGCACTGTAAATGTTTGAATTGATAAAATAACAAACATTTTATTGTCCTCTTTAGGATTTACTATTCTAAATGCCAATTTTTTTTTTTTTTGCAATAGGACTTGCAACAAAAAAACGCTAATACAAATACTATTATCCCTTCAATGGGAAACTCTTTTAGGACAATTAGAAAAGTTTGATTGATTAAACCTTCAGATGAATTTATTGCTACGCTATAAACTATCATACAATAAGCCATTACAACAGCAGTTATTAAAAAGTAAATATAAAGTTCTGAAACTTTGTTTTTAGGCATTACATACCTCCTCCTTTCTTTCAAAAAAGTTATCGGTATTTTTTTCTAAAAATGAAAAAATACCATCTAGTCGCAGACATAGAACTAGACAGCATTTAATGTCTCTAACATTATATTACAAATTTCTATTTTGTTCAATGTGAAATTTTTATTGTGTGAAAACAAATATTATTTATTGCTCATATATTCAAGTAATTTCAACTACTAACAATATTACATAAATTTAAGTATTATGATTAAATTTTACCTATAATATACCACTACTAATTTTTTGTAATATTTTTCATAAACAATTGAAAAAAGTTTAATTTATTAACATTTTTAGTAGCCACTAAATCTTGTGTTGCCACTACTTTATTATTATCTAATACTGATATTTTTCCTACCACATCACCTTTTTTCAAAGGTAATACTATCTTACCTACTTTTACACTCGTTTTATATTCAGTATTACTAATTCCTTTATCCTTAAGGATACTAACATCATATTTTGGTACTATAGTAATAGACTTTTCTGTTGCCTTGTCTAATTTAATTTTCTTTATTTCATCCGTACTCTTTTTAATCAATTGAATTTGCTTATTATTAAATCCATAATCCAATAATTGAGCTGCCTCACTATTTCTTACTTTAGCATTATCTTCTCCCAAAACTATTGCAATAAGTCTCATTCCATCTCTTTTTTTGCTGTCACTGCCAAGCAGTACTTAGCATTATCCGTATGCCCAGTCTTTAGTCCATCTGCTCCATTATAAGTTCTTACTAATTTAATTGTATGTGAATATTGCTATAGTTAGTGGTATCACTTCTTGATGAAATGGTACCATGAAATTTATATTAAATCAATCATTTTAAAATGTTGTTTGTTATAAATCATACCTACACCTAGGTCAGCATCTTATCTTCCAATAAATCAAAATTTCTTATAAAAACCTTTTTTTTACCTTTTAAAGCTCCTAAATAAACTCTGATTCCCTTTTTTTTTAATCTTCTCTAATAGTTTATTCATAATACTTGTACCTATCTTTTTATTTTGATATTTAGATATAACCATAACATCATTAATATACATAAATCAAATACCATCACCTATAAGTCTTCCGAAATCTATTATTTTATTATCATCATAAATACTTACAGAGTATTATGTATTATGTATTATTTAATGCCTTTTTTTGATAATTCATTATCAAGTGCTTATTTACTGTAAAAAAAAATTTAAAGTATCAATTGATGATTTAATAAAAAAAAAGTTAAATTTTCAATAAAACTTATTTTTTTAATATATATTAAATATGGTGTATTTTCTTAAAAAGTTTTTTAGTATACTCACAATTATTTTTATCTATATCATAAATAGAACCATTTAGATTGTAAGAGCCTGTTGCACAACCACCACCACAGGAAATTACACTGCTGCAATTTAAACATTCTTGGTTGTCAAAACGTGATCTATTTTTCCAACATTCCCAATTAGGATTAGACATATAATCATCATTTAATGTATTCATATAATTTTGCCTTACTTTTTCTAAAGCCTGACAAGCATATACTTTACCATCAGGGAATACTGTTATTTTTCTTGAACTACCGCAAGAACCTTTTGATATAGTTTTATCTAAACCTAATAAACGGTTATATAATTCAACAAATGCATAATCATTTGCCATATTACCAAAGTTTTTATATGCCTTAATCATTTCAATAGCTAATTTTTCAGTATAATCATTACTTATTCCAAATGAATTAGTTATTAAAACATTTACAGCAAAATCATCTATCCCTAATTCAGACACTATAGAGTATAATCTTTCAGCAAAGTTATCTATATTATCATCTGTTGCTGTTATCATTGGAAGAACCTTAACTCCCTTATCTAAAAGTTTTTTAATATTGTTCATAACAATTTGATATGTTGGTTCGCCATATTGTGTTTTTTTCTATGTAAATCGTGTTTTTCTTTATCTCCATCAAGTGAAACTTGAACCTCAACATTATTATTTTTAAACAAATTAATATCCTCATTTTCTAAAAAAGTGTAGCATTTGTATTTATCACTAAATTTGTTGTTTCATCAAATAATTCTCTTGTAAAAGGTATTGCTTGATACAACATTTTTTTGTTTAACAATGGTTCTCCGCCATAAAATGTCACCTGTTGCCAATAGTCATTATCTTTTATATTTGATTCAACTATTTTTTTGAAGTCAAGTAATGCTTTTTTTGCTACTTGATAATCCATATTTTGCCTATGTTTTAATGAATTAGATGCACTGCTTCTATAAAAACAATAATCACAATCAAGATTACAAGCAGTAGAGGATATTAAGTACAATGATTGTATTTGTTTATCTCTCGTTAACTGTTTTAAATCATTAATCAAACGTTTTTCATTTTCTTCTGTAATTATAATATTTTGCCTTAATAAATTGTTGGGTAATTGGACATCATTACTAATTTGTTTATCTTTATAATATTTTATAAATTCTATTTCACTTTGTGTTAAATCTAAAAATTCTTTTGTTAATGCGTTCCAGATTCTATTATCATATACTTGTATAAAAGTTGATATTTTCATATTTAACCATTATATGTGCAATCTTTTGTTTCGTCTTCCATTGCATATTCAGGAAATTTTCCTAAATTATATACATTTTGACATTCAGGATCTGGTGCATAAAAATCGCCATTGTATTTCATCATTGAATGTAATCTACAACCCCCACGACATAAACTTCTTGCTAAACAGTTTCCACATATTCCTTTTAATTTATTTGAATCTAACTCTTTGAATTTTTTTAATTTTTCATTTTCTTTCCATATTTTAGAAACAGAATTCTCTCTCACATTATCAAAAATAAACATATCATTATCTGAACCAACATGGCATAGGGCAACTTTACCAGAATAACCAATGCCTAACATTCCTTTTCCCCAAGGACATAAACTATGTTGATAAATATCAATAGGAATTATTGCCGTATTTAATTCAATAGATAAATTTCTATCTTCCTTATGTTTTCTTAGAAATTCATAGTAAAAATTATCCATTAATTCTTGTATTTTAAAAAATAACTAACAGCTTCTGTTTCATTTGCCTCAACACCTTTTCCATACTCAATTATATTTGGCAAAAGTCTAAAAACCTAGTCCTAATTGTTCGTGAATTGTAGTTGCTAATTCTGGTATTTCATCATAGTTATTTTTACTTAATACTGTAATTATTCTCAAAGGAATATCATATTTTCTAATAATATTTATAGTTTTGAAAGCTTTATCAAAGGAACCATTTCCTCTTGTTAAATCATTTGTTTCTTTTTTTATACCATCTAAACTAATTGACATTGATAAATGATCTTTAAATTTTGATAAATATTGTATTTGCCCTTCTGTTATTATAGTCCCATTTGTTTCAATACTAACATCTAATCCTAAATTAATTGTTCTTTCTATAATTTCCAATACATCCCTTCTACAAAATATTTCTCCACCTGTCATATTAACTTTTTTTAAGTCCTACTGACATAGCATCTTTAAATATTTCAATCCATTCATCTGCTGATAACTCTAATTTTGCACAAGAATTATCCTTATTTTCATTTCTACCACAATAAACGCATTTTAAATTACATCTATTTGTAAGTAATACTGCTAAAACTTCTAAATTACTTTCCATATATACCTCCAATTATTTTATTGGGAAGATTGAACTTCCCAATAAATTAGTTTATAATTAACCTCTTCTGCAATTATAAACAACTTGTCCTTCTGACATTTTTTCAACTTTTTTTAAGAATTCTGCCTTTGCCATTTTTTCTCACCTCCTTCAATGATAAACCATCTATTAATTTAGCAACTAATTCAGTTGTTAAATTTCCATAATCATATCCACTTACTTCCATTAATTGAAAATACGGACTATTAGGACTCAATCCTAAATTTATATTTTTGTTTTCACAAAATAATGCAACATCCTTTGTAATATTAATAACATCATCTACTGTTAAATCGTTTTCTCCTGTGTGATAATAATTTGAATATCCAAGCTCATTTTTCAACGTGAACACAACTGTGAATTTTTTCTATATAATTATTTGCATTAATATCTTTTAAATGACTTACATAGTTTAAAATAGTTGATGGTGAATATTCAACAGATGTATAATGAGATTTTCTACAATCAAAACAATCAGCATCTATTGACACAAATATATTTTTTACAATTTAAGTTATTAATTACATTGAATATATCATTTCTATCAATTAAATGAACTCTTTCTCTCAAATCTTCATTAGTATCATCTAAACACATATTCCTTTTATGTTTAGGAACCCCAATAACAATATAATGATTTACATATCCTTCTTTCATTAGTTTAGAAAAACTATTACCTTTCCACAAAAAGTCATTATAATCATAAGTATCACTATGTAAATCAAAACATACAATAGTTAAATCTTTTTTATCTTTATTTAACTCTTTGATTGTATAATAAGCATTTAAATCACTTGGCGATATTATAATATCTGAATTTTCTAAATTATAATCAACTACAAAATTATCTCCATAATAGTTTTGTAATGATTCTTTTTAATAATAAAGGTTCATAACATAAAATGTCTTTATATTCATCATAAATCTGACAAACATATTGTACCATTTCATCATTACATTTCTGACTTTTTATAAAACTCATAATCTTATATAAATTGTAAAAATCAACCTTTCTAGCATTTTTTTCATCTTCACTACTTATCCAATTAATCATAATTATTTCCTTCTTTGCTTATTTAAAACTTTATATCGTTCAACAGTTTCTCTATTATAGTAAGATATTTCACCTGTTGGAAGTATCAAAGTTCTTTCTATTCCTAAGTTATCAACAAAATCTGGGTTATGAGAAACAACTATCATAGTTCCTTGATAATCTTTAAAAACTTCTGCAATTAAATATTGTGTTTCCGGGTCTAAATGATTAGTTGGTTCATCTAATAATAATAAATTTGCACCACTCATTGAAAGTTTTGCTAACGCAACTCTGCTTTTTTCTCCCGGAGATAATATTCCTACGTTTTTATAAACGTCATTTCCCACAAATAAAAATCTAGCCAAAATATTTCTTAATTGTTTTTGTGAATAACTTACATCTCTAAAATTTTCTAATATTGTTTTTGCATTATCTAATAATTCTAACTCTTGTGCGTAATATCCTAAATCTGTTTTGTTTCCTAATTTTATTTTGCCTTTATCGGCTGTTAACAAACCAGCAATTAATTTTAATAAAGTTGATTTTCCAGCACCATTTTCTCCAACAATCAAGAATTTTTCTCCTCTGTGTAATTCAAAGTTTAAACTGTTAATAATATTTTGAGAACTTTCTTTATCATATCTAAAACATAAATTTTCAATTTTTAGTGGAATAGTAGAACTTTCTCTATCAATATCTAAATTAAATTTAATTCTTTTATTTGGACTTAATACTTCTATTTTATTACTTAATAATTTTTCCAGTTTCTTTTCTCTATCTTGGGCCATTCTTTTTCTATTTCCAGAAGCAGATGAATATTTATTTATAATTTCTCTTAATTTTTCCTCTTCTTGTTGTTGAATTTGTGCTTGTCTTAAAAAGATTTTCATCTCTCTCTTTTTTGAACTCTTTTAAAATATGAATAATTACCATCATATAAACTAAATGATTTAGTTCTTTTATCCAAAAAATAATGTTTTTTGTAGTAACTTGGTCTAAAAAATCCACATCGTGTGATATTATTAAAACAGTACCTTTGTAATTTTTCAAATAATTTATAATATATTTTTTTTTGCTTTCTTCATCTAAATGATTAGTCGGCTCATCTAATAAAAATTATTTCAGGATTAGAATATAATAATTTTACAAACGCAACTTTTGACTTTTGACCACCAGATAACTCATTTAATTTTTTTAATAAAATATCATCACTTAATTTAACGCCATCAATAATTTTAAAAAGAGTATTTTCAGCATTATAAGAGTCCCAATAATCTAACTGCTTTTGAACTTTTTCAATTTTATTAAAAATCTCATTTTGATTGCTATTTGTATTTGCAAGAGATTCATACAATGTCTGTAATTCAATATTTAATTTTTTGATAGGTCTGGCTTGCATTAAATATTCTAATACTTCCATATTCATATTATTGACATCATCACTGATAACTTGTGGTAACCAATCAATCCTATAACCATTTTTAGTAATTATTTTCCCTGTATCAGCAAATTCTAATCCCATTAACAACTTAAATAATGTTGTTTTACCAGCACCATTTACACCAACAACACCAATTTTAACATTGTCTGGTATATTTAGATTAACATCTTCAAAAATTGTTTGAGTGCCAAAAGACATTGTTAAATTTTTAAATTGCATAGTTAAACACCCCCTTAAAGAACTATTGCTCTTTTATCATTAAAAGATATTCTTGTAAGTCACCAATAGTATCTTCTGTTTTGAATGAATTATTAATCTTAAAACCACATTTCTCATAGCATTTAATTGCAGGCATATTATCCTTTAATGGGCACATAATTAAGGATTCAGCATTTTTATCTTTAAACAAATATTTACTTAAAAGATTAATTGCTTTTTTACCAGCACCTTGCCCTTGCATAGTTAATTCTCCAATAAAGATGTCTATTTCATAGCATTTATTATAATTAATATTATAAAGTTTTTTATTTTCAGAGTTTATTAATTGATATTGTATTATTCCTATTGGTACTTTATCATATTCAATCATATAAACAGGAATTTTAGCCTCTTTTAATGTTCTTGGATAATATTTTTCCTTTATTTCTTTATAATTTAATTTTCTTTGTTCGAAATGAGAATATATTTCTTCTTCTTGATACCATCTTTCTAATTTTTTATAATCCTCATCGCTATCAATTAATTGTCTTAATTCTAATTTTCCATCTTTCATCTCTTTACACCTCCTATTAAAAATATTAAATCTTAAATTACAGTTTTTGTAATCTAAATCATTCTCATCTAGCCATAAATTGTATCCTCTATCGCTAATTAAATACTACCTTTATTTTGTTTCCTTCTTTATCATTCATAACACAAAAAAGGAGAACAAAAATAAGTCCTCCACCTCCAATATCAAAATCTAAAGAATAACTCAATTAATTTGAGAAACATTTTACCACTTTTTACCAATATTGTCAACCAACTTTTTGATGCATTAATGTTCTAGTTATTTTGCCGGTTATTTTTAATAACAAAAAAGAATCTGATTTCAATATCTCAGACTCTCTTTTATTAGATTTAATATTTTATTATGTTTTTTAGCAATACAACTTTGAGTACAATTAAGTATCTTTGCTAAATTTTTTTGAGTTATTCTTTTAGTTTTAATACCATATAAACTACATATAATAAAGTTATCATCATTATTTAAATTATTTAATGAATACTCTAATTCTTCTTTTGTTTCTTTTTTTATTAACATATCAAGAATCTTTTCTTCTTTTGATGGAATAATATCAAGCAAGTATAAATCATCTTTTATTTGTAAATCTAATGGTTCTTCATTAAAAGATTTCTTTTTAAATATATCTTTATACTTGTTATGAATACATCTTGATGCATATGTTATAAACTTAACATTATTATCATCTTTATATGTATCATATGCTTGTATTAAAGCTACCATACCATCATGAAAATAATCTTCTTCAAAGTCTCTATTATAATTATATAAATTTCTATAATGAGATAATATTTTATATACTAAGTTTTGGTAATTTAAGATAGTTTCTTCTCTCAAACTAATCTCCTATCTTAAACTATAAATAACTCCTTGTATAATATATTTAATCTAATTTTTAACAATAATAATTTTCCTTTCTTTTAGGGGATAACCCGATACACATCACCTTTTCTTCCTATTTTTTAGAATTATTTTTAAAGCAGGATAAAGGAATTGATAGCATATTCTTATTTATCTCCTATAAACAAAGGGCAAACACTGCTATCAAATCTTATTTTGCACTTGCAAAATTAATCATAAATTATGGAAGAATTCATCCATAACACTTTTTTTATCCTTTATTTTCCTAGTAAAATTCAATCCATAGAATAATCCAACTTACTACCATACTAATAAAAACTATGGATGGACTTCGACATATTATATTTTTTATGAACACCTCTCTTTCATCAAAGAAAAAAGTGCTAATACAAAACATAAAAAGTCTGTACTAGCACTTTCTATTCTTTATTTAATTTTAATATTTGTTTATTCATTTGTCAAATCATCACTCTCTCTAAATTCACTTAATAAATCTTCTATTTCTTTTCTTTCTTCTTCAGTAGGTTCTACTGATTCACATCTTTTACCATGCCATAACATAACACCATCTGTATCATAAGATATAATTTTATTAAATATTTCTTTATTATTATTTATCTTATTATTATATTCCTTCATATAAGTAATTTCTTCTTCCTTGTTTACTACTTCGTTATTACTTATCCCTTTCCATACATTACTTTTTAGAGTACTTCTTTGTTTAACTAAATTTTTATTTCTAATATATTTAATTTAACATTTATTAAATCTAAATCTTTTTAACTCTTTTATCGTAACAGATATTGCCTTTGGCTTAACTCCGAATAAATTAGCAAAATAACCATTACTAGCAAAACAAATATTATTGTATTTATCATTCCTACAAAAACCTACTATTCTTATATAAATTAATTTATCTAAATAAGATAAATCCTTTCTAGATAAAAAATGCTCTGGTACATAAGCATATACCAAAACATATTTATCTATAATAAACACTTCCTTTAAAACTTTTCACTATATCATCCACCTTTCTAAATTAAAACTATTCCATATAAAAAGGCTCACATCTAAGTGAACCATTTAAAATATTACCTCATCAATTATTACATCATTGCCTTCCTTTCTTACTTTTATTTCTTTAACAAATCTTTCTAGAAACATCTTTTTTTCATGATTGTTTAAATGAATAAAATTATTTTTTAAATTAACTATAACTTCTTTAATAATTTCTTCATTAGTTAGATCTTCTTCATTTGAATATTTATTAATTTTATCTAATTCATTATTTAGCACTTCTAATTTAGAATCAACTACACTTTTTACTTCTTTAAAAGTTTCGTAATCAATTTCATCAGTACTAAATAATTCTGTCATATCTTTTTTCTTTTTATTTAATTTTTCAATTTGCTCTTGCAAATCTAAAGTATCATTGTTTTCTATTACCCTTTTTTCTTTCTTTAAAAATACTTTTTATCAAATTCTAAATCTTTAATATTCTCTAAATAATTGATAAAAGCATTTTCTATTTTAAGATGAGAAAATCCTGGAGCATTACAGCTATTATTGTTATGCCCATTACACTGATAAGTAATATATTTTTTGCCACTTTGAAGTTGTTGTCTAGCATGATATTTGCCACCACATAAACTACATCTTAAAACTCTAAAAATAATAGGTATCATCAGAAGAGTATTTCTTATTATGAAATTTCTTTCTTTTCTTCATTAAATTGCTAACACTATTAAATAAGTCCTCATTAATAATAGGTGTTATATTTTTTTACCACTTACTTCAAAGCCATTCTTTCTTCCTACTCCATATCTTACATTACCAATATAAAGAGGGATTAGTAAGTATTGAATAAATAGTTGATTGATTCCAATGTCCTCCCCTTTTAGTTGGTACATTTAAATCTTTTAACTTTTTAGCAATTTTAATCATAGATTCGCCATCTAAATACCAATTAAATATTTTCTTAACATAAATTGCTTCATTTTTATTAACTCTAAGTTTTCCAATACCAACTAAATAATCATAACCAAAAACTCCATTACAATTAGTATAATTACCTTCTTTAGTTTTTTGTTCATATCCAAAAGTAACTCTTTCTGCTAAATTTTCTCTTTCAAATTCTGCAAATATTCCAATTATCTTAACAAACATTCTTCCAACAGCATTTGAAGTATCTATTTTTTCTGTTTGAGAGTTAAAAGTACAATTATGACTATCAAATAGTTCTATTAAATAAATAAGGTCTTTAACACTTCTAGTAAGTCTATCTAGTTTGTATATTAGAACGTTTTCTATTTTTCCTTTCTTTACATCTTCAATTAGTCTTGATACTTCTTTCCTATCGGTTAAATTTTTACCACTTATACCATCATCAACGTAGTAATCTACTATATCCCAATCATTAATGCTCGCATATTTAGTTAATTTATCTTTTTGAGCGTGAATACTAAATCCTTCAGTAGCTTGTTCTTCAGTAGATACCCTGCAATAAATTGCTGTCTGCATAAGCTAATATCACTCCTTACCTATAGAAGCAATACCTTTCCTTTCACTTAAAATTTTGGGAACACTAGTATTTAAGAAAAACTTCATAATCTCGATGGCTTTGTTTTTAGATAAACAAGTCATATATCAACCTCCTTTTTTTTTCTAACTCATTCATCTAATTATACGATTTTGTTATTCAAATATTCCAAAACACTATAGTAATATTCGCTTACAAACAAATTTATTTTGTATGTTAGTTTTTGATAAAACCGTTATTTATAAATAAAAAATACTATAGTAATTTTTCACTATAGCATTTTTAGTATACGACTTTATTTGTATTAACAAGCCAAAATTTGTTTGGTGTATTAACTCTTAAATAATCTTCATAAACTCCAGAAAATTCTAATATTTCTTGATGACTAAGTAATGTTCTAGCAATTATTGCCATATCATAGGCACTAGAAAAATGTCCATCTTCATCAAGTCCGGTAGCATTTTTAAATACCGTGTTTTTAAGTCCTAACTCCTTTACTTTGTCATTCATTTTTTTTTGACAAACTTATCCTCACTTCCTGCTATATATTCTGCCATAGCAACCACCGCATCATTAGCACTAGCCATAGAAATACCCTTAAATAAATCTCTTACTGTCATCTTTTCATTAGCTGCTAAATATATTTGTGAGCCACCCATATCTGCTGCATTTTTTAGAAGCTGTTACTACATCAGACCATTTAATATTTCCTGATTCTATGTTCTCTAATATTATTATTTGAGCGACCATCTTTGTCATAGAAGCCACCGCTACCTGTTTATCCTTATCTTTTTCAAAAATAATTTCCCCAGTAGACTCTTCCATTAATAGACCACTAACAGCATTACTTATAAGAGATGTTTCTTCACTTTCACTGTTTTTTTCCACATTAGTGTTTGTATTATTATTATCTTGACTATTATTAGTATTAGTTTCTTGAGCTAAAACACTAATAGGCATTACCAACAAACAAAAAATAAATATAAATATTATTCTTTTCAATATATCAACTCCTATTAAAGATTATTCTTGAAATAAAAAAAAAGAACTATGATAAAATCATAGACTAATTATTATTATTCTCTTTTATATATGGCATCAAAATATCTGTAATAATATTGTAAGCTTCATCTGAAACATGTAGCCCATCTCTTGTGTATTCTAATTTTAAATTTCCATCATCATCAAGTAGATGATTATAAATATCAATATACGTACATACCTTTTTCTTATCACAGAACTTTTTTAATTCTTTATTTATATCTTTTATTGTTTTATTATCCCTGTCATAAACCATTTCCTTATTAATCTTTTTCATCATCACTATTATTAACAGGATAAATACTTTCTA
>VOFK01003787.1_pt1 | contig 41810 bp, 44 predicted proteins | sample 5384121 | NCBI WGS metagenome assembly VOFK01 (sample SAMN12384730, study PRJNA508395) | human gut metagenome | isolation source: healthy gut J | host: Homo sapiens | reverse complement strand
CATCGCGCCCCGACGCATCGAGGCGATCGCCGCGCGGTACTTCGCCGACATGCCTGCCACCGTGCGGTCGTTCTGCCGGACGGCGCCCGCGCCCGTCGCCCCCTTCGAACGAAGCATCGCGCGGCACACGCACCAGTCGCACTGCATCGTCGGAGCACGGGCTTACGGCATCCTCGACCCGAAGCGGCTGCCGCTGGCGCTGCTCGTCAACATGCTGGGCGGCCCGAGCGCCAACTCGATGCTCAACGTCACCGTGCGCGAGAAACACGGACTGTCGTACAGCATCGAAGGCAGCTACACGCCCTACGGCGACGCCGGCATCGTGGCAATCTACTTCAGCTCCGACCACGACAACTGCGACCGCTGCCTGGAACTGGTGCGGGGGCAGATCGACTCCCTGCGCACCCGACGGCTTTCGACACGGCGGCTGGCGCTGGCCAAGAAACAGTTCGTCGCACAGCTGGCGATCTCGATGGAGAGCAACGAGGGCTACATGCTCGGTGCCGGCAAGAGCTATCTGGTACACAGCGAGGTGGACACGATGGAGGAGGTCTACCGCAAAATCAGCGACTTGCAGGCCGGGGAGCTGTTGGAGGTCGCCAACGAAGTGCTCGCCTCGCCTTCGCTACTCGTTTACAGATGATGGACGCACTCGAAAAATACGTCGACAGCCTCTCCACGCCCGAATCGGAACTGCTGCGGGCGCTCGATCACGAGACCCACATGCAGACGATCCAGCCGCGGATGCTCTCGGGACACATCCAGGGAAAACTGCTCGAAATGTTCGTGCGGATGCTCCGTCCGCGCAGCATCCTCGAAATCGGTACCTTCACGGGTTACTCGGCGCTCTCGATGGCCGCCGGACTCGGCGAGGGGGCCACACTCGACACGATCGAGGTGGACGACGAACTGGAAGAGCTGGCGCAGCGTTTCTTCGACCGCTCGCCCTGCGGCGGGAAGATCCGGCTCCACATCGGTTCGGCGCTCGACATCGCCCCGAAACTGGGCGGCGAATTCGACCTCGTGTTCATCGACGGCGACAAACGCGAATATCCGGCCTATTACCGGATGCTGATGGGCGACGACACGGGGCAGCCGCTCGTGGAAAGCGGCGCTTTCCTGCTGGCGGACAACATCCTCTGGTCGGGCAAGGTGGTAGCACCCGTCGCCCGCAACGACCTGCACACGCAGCGCATCCTCGAATTCAACCGCACGGTGGCCGACGACCCGCGCGTGGAGAACGTGATCGTGCCGCTGCGCGACGGCCTGAATCTGATACGGGTGAAATAAACATCCGAAGGAAACGATAAAAATCGGCCTTTTTGTTGCATTTTCGGGTTTTAGTTTCTAACTTTACTCGAACCTAAAACCCTCAACCATGAAAACCTACCCGTTTCTGGCAGTTTTCATCTGCCTCTGCGTGAACACCGCGGCGCAGGAGTACAGTTTCAAGTACGGAAAAATCACGCCCGACGAACTCCGCATGACCCTCTACGAACCCGAACCCGATGCCCCGGCCGTCTTCATCTACGACGATACGGACATCCACTACTCCTTCGGCAATTCGATCCAGCTGCTGTGTTATCGTACGGTCAAGATCAAGGTATTCAAGGACGAAGGCGTGAAGTGGGGTGACGTGGCGATCGACTTCGGCAACTACCAGCTGTCGAAAGAGGTCGTCTCCCGCATCGACGCCGCAGCCTACAATCTCGTGGACGGCAAAACGGTCAAGACGCAGCTCAAACGGCAGAATATCTTCGAGGAGGTGCTCGACGAACACACGAAACGGCTGAAATTCTCGATCCCCGAAGTCAGGGCCGGAACGGTGATCGAATACCGCTACCTGCTCACGTCGGACTTCATCGGGCAGATTCCGGACGTCAACGTCCAGCACGCAATACCGGTCGTACGCAGCACGGCGCAGATCTCGATCCCCGAATATTTCACCCACCATATCCACACGCGGGGGTATCTGACGCTGCCGGTCAAAAAGGAGCTGGAAAACGGCGGTGCGGCCGGCTTCTCCGGATTCAGCTATACCAATACCAAATACATCTGCAACATCGATCGGGTGCCCTCGCTCCGCAAAGAGCCGTACGTCTGGCATTTGGACGACTTCCGCGCAGGGCTCGAATTCGAGATCAACGGCCTCGAAATCCCCGGCAGCCTCTACAAGAGCTTCACCCGGACGTGGGCCGACGTCTACGAATCGCTCGACCGGTCGGAGTTCGGGCGTTACGCCGACATCCGCAATCCCTTCAAGGACGAAGTGGCGGCCATCGTGGCACGAAACGCCGACGACGAGCGCCGGCAGCTGCACGAAATCCTCAAATTCGTACAGTCCCGCATCGCATGGGACGGAACCTACCGGCTGACACCCGAGAGTTCGCCCCATGCAGCCGTCGACAAGAGACGCGGCGACAGCGGGTCGATCAACTTCATCCTCGCCGCCGCCCTGCGCGACGCCGGATTCAAACCGGAAATCATCCTGCTCAATCCCCGCTCCGCAGGACGGCTTCCGCTGACCCACGCCACCGACCGCATCCGCACCTTCGTATTGCGGACGAAGCTCAAAAGCGGGGAGACGGTCTACCTCGATGCCACCGACCTCCACTCGGACGTCAACGTCCTGCCCACGCAGCTGCTCGTCGACCACGCCAGACTTTACAGTCCGGAACATCCTTTCGAAAACTGGATCAACCTCTCCTCGCCGGCGCAGAGCGTCGTCCTGTCGCAGATCACGGCCCGTCTGACGGAAGAGGGGGAGTTGGAATGCACCGAAACGGACACCGAAACCAATCAGGCGGCCTACGACCTGAGCCGCCGTTACAGCCGCAGCGAAAATCACGACACGTTCGTACAGGAATACGAGCAGCGGGCCGGCATCACGATCTCGGAGCTGACAGTCGATGGGCTCAATACGGCCAAAGCACGCATGAAGCTGAACTTCCGCAAGCCGGTCGATTCGGGCGGCGACTTCCTCTATATCTGTCCCACGATCGTCCCCTTCATCGAGAAGAACCCCTTCACCAGTCAGAAGCGCCAGCTGCCCGTGGAGTTCTCGTATCCATACCGCTACCGCATCATCGTTTCGCTGATGCTGCCCGAAGGCTACACCGTGGAGGAACTGCCCAAATCGCAACGCCTGTCCGCCTGCAACGAAGGCATCGCCTGCACGATGCAGGTGCAGCAACAGGGAGCGCTGATGCAATGCCTGTTCGAATTCGACCTGTCGCGCATCATCTTCCCCGCCACCGAATACACCGACCTGAGCGCATTCTACGGATTCGTCATGGACATGTGCAACAGCCGGATCGTCCTTAAAAAATCATAGCCCATGCGCAGCCGTTTATTACCGTGTCTTCTGCTCACACTGGGCAGCACGGCCGCCAGCACGGCGCAGGAGTACTCCGTCGCAACGCTCGCCGACTCGCTGCGGCAAAACGCTCAGGCAGTCGTCCGGCTCTACGAAACCGATTTCCAATACAATTCGCCCTCCTCGGCGACGGCACGGCACGACATCGTCGTCACGCTGCTGGACCGCAGGGGAGCCAGACATGCCGACCTGGTCTGCTACGTGGACATGTTCAGTTCGCTGAAAAGCTTCTCCGCAGAGATCTGCGACGCCTCCGGCCGCGTGATCCGCAAACTCGGCAAAGGCGACCTGAACTATACCGAATATTCCCAGCATCTGGCCGACGATGCGGCCTACTACTGGCTCGAACCGCCGTTATCGGTCTTTCCATGTACCGTCCGCTACCGTTACGAGACGGCGCACAAGAACGGCATGTTCGGCACGCTGCGTTTCGTCCCGCTGTCGACCGACATCGGCGTGGCACTGGAAAAGGCGCGTTTCCGGCTGTCGACCCCTGCCGGCTATGCGTTCAACTGCCGATGCACGCCCTTCCCTGTCGAACCCGTGCGGCATACGGATCGCGGCCGCGACAACTACGAATGGACATTCCCGTCCCGCACGGCCGTGCTCGACGAACCGCTGATTCCGCCCGCCCGCGAACGGCTGCCGATCCTCTACTTCGCGCCGTCGGAGTTCACCTACGACAAAACGCAGGGGAATATGCAGGACTGGCCCCGTTTCGGCGTCTGGATGGACGGACTGCTCGCGGGCCGCGGACAGCTGCCTCCGGCCTTTGCAGGCCGAAATACACGACCTGACCGACACGATCCCCGACAAACGGGGAAAAATCGAGGCGCTCTACCGCTATCTGGGACGCACGACCCGCTACGTGAGCATCCAGTTGGGCATCGGGGCTGGCAGCCGATGGACGCCGCAACGGTCTATGCGAATAAATTCGGCGACTGCAAGGCGCTCTCCAACTACCTGCACGCGATGCTGGCCGCCTGCGACATCGAGTCGTTCTACACCATCATCCACACGCAGAACAAGCATATCCCGCGCGATTTCGCCACCGGCCATCGCCAACCACGCCATTCTGGGCGTGCCGTGCCAGCGGGACACGCTGTGGCTGGAATGCACCAATACCGACGTTCCCTTCGGCTATGTACATCAGTCGATCGCCGGTCACGACGCCGTGATCTGCCACGACGGTAAGGCCGAAGTCGTCACGCTGCCTGCCTACGCCGACTCGCTCAACACCGAATGCCAGCGCATCGACGTCCGGCTCGACGAGGCGGGCAATGCCAGCCTCTCGCTGTCGAGCGTCAGTCGGGCGCGGCAATACGAGTGGACACGGCCGATACTGGATCTGGCGCGCGACAAGCAAGCCGACTTCCTGCGCAGGTCGTTCAACTGCCGCTGGCGCAGGTCGATTCGCTGCGCTGCGAGGAGGTGCTGGACAAGCCGCTTCCCGAATGCACATCCGCGCCTCGATCACCGCGCTGCGCTATGCCAACAAGACCGGCTCGCGCCTGTTCGTCCCCCGTAGCACCGCTGCGTTCGGGGCCGGGCCGCTTTACGGCCGAACGCAGGCACGACCTGTGGATCGACAAGGGGTATTGCGATACCGATTCGCTTACGCTGCATCTGCCGGAGGGGTACGTCGTCGAAGCGCTTCCGAAATCCGTAACGATAGAAAACCGCTTCGGAAAGATCGCATTCGAGGCCTTGTGCAGCGGCGACAGGTTGCACATCCGCATCCGCCTGCTGCGCCGTTCGGGCCGTTACCCGCAAAGCGAGTATGCAGCCTTCCGCGAATTCATGCAGGCCGTCGACCGCGTCTATTCGGCCAAAATCGTCCTGCGCAAAGGTAAAACGATCGGTCGGCGACGCGAAAGGGTAGTCGCCGACCGACTGAAACGGCCGAAACCGGCCGCCGTATCCCGAAACCTACAATTTCGGGTTGTTCCGATGACGCTCCGCGTCGCGGGCGCTCTTCTTGGCGAAATTCGCTTCGACGGCCCGGGTCAGATCTACCCCCCCGTCTGGTTGGCCAGACAAACCAGCACCCACAGCACGTCGGCCATTTCGTCGGCGAGGTTCTCCTTTTCGCCGGCCTTGAACGACTGGTCGCCGTACTTGCGCGCCATGACGCGCGCCAACTCCCCGACCTCCTCCGTAAGAACCGCCATATTGGTCAGTTCGCTGAAATAACGCACGCCGTACTCCTTGATCCACGTATCGACGCGCTGCTGCAATTCACTCAACTCCATATCCGTACAGAAAAAAGAGTCCTTCCGGCAGACGCGGATTTCCGAACGTTTCCGTCAAACCGGCAGGGCAGAGCCGCACCGGCGCAGGAGATTCCCTGACGGGAAGACGAACGCCGGAATCGAGACGGTTTCACCCGCCGCACGGTGCGGCAGGGTGAAATCCGGCCCGGAGACCCGTCGGTCCGCCCGTATCAAACGAGCTTCAATTCCTTTTTAATCGTCTCGATCTTGGCGTCCAGCCCGACCTCCACACGGTCGAAATCGGCCACCGATTCCAACTCGGCGCACACGCCGAAGTAGAACTTGATCTTCGGCTCGGTTCCCGACGGACGCACCGAAACCACCGTCCCGTCGGCGGCGAACCACTGCAACACGTTGGACGCCTCCTCCTCGATCGGGGTTTTGGCCCCCGTCCTGACATCGGTCGATTCGAGCAGTTTGAAGTCGTTGATCTTCACCACGGGCGAACCTGCAATCTCCCTGGGGGATCGGCGCGGTAGTCGACCATCATCTGCTGAATCTCGGCAGCGCCCTCCATGCCCTTGCGGACGACCGACACGAGCCCTTCGCGGAAGAAACCGAACTCCACGTAGAGCTTCTGCAACCACTCGTAGAGCGTCAATCCCATCGTATCCCTCGTCCACGCAGCAGCTTCGGCCACCAGCGAGCAGGCCGATACGGCGTCCTTGTCGCGCACGAAATCGCCGGCCAGATAGCCGAACGACTCCTCGCCGCCGCCGATGTAGGTAGCCTTGCCTTCGTTGTTGCGGATGATGCGGGCGATGTATTTGAAGCCCGTGAGACAGTCGTAGCATTTCACGCCGAAATGCGCCGCCATGACGTTGGGCATCTGCGAGGTGACGATCGTCTTGACCACGAACTCCTTGCCGTCGAGGCGCCCCAGCTCCGACCAGCGCGTCAACTGATAGGCCATGATGAGCGACAAGGTCTGGTTGCCGTTCAGCAGAACGTATTCTCCCTTGGCGTTGCGCAGCGCGACGCCGATACGATCCGAATCGGGATCGGTGGCCAGCACCAGATCGGCGCCCAGCTGCGAACCCAGCTCGATGGCCTTGGCCATCGTCTTGCGCTCTTCGGGATTGGGGGATTCGACGGTGGGGAAGTTGCCGTCGATGACCGCCTGCTCCTCGACCAGCGAGACGTTCGTGAAGCCCCACTTGCGCAGCGACGCCGGCACGAGCCGCACGCCGGCGCCGTGCAGCGGCGTATAGGCGATCTTCATGTCGTGGAACTTGCCGACGCTTTCGGGCGAGAGCGACAGCGTATGCACCTTATTTAAGTAGATCTCGTCGAACTCCTCGCCCAGCAGCGTGATGTTGCCCGGATTGGCACCCGTGAGGATCTGGTCGATCGAGGTGATCTTCTCCACCTCGGCGATGATGTTGCGGTCGTGCGGGGCCGTTACCTGCGAACCGTCCGTCCAATAGGCCTTGTAGCCGTTGTACTCCTTGGGATTGTGCGAAGCGGTGACCACGACCCCCGAATGGCATTTCAGTTCGCGGATGGCGAAACTCAACTCGGGAGTGGGGCGCAGCTTGTCGAACAGAAAGACCGTAAATCCGTTCGAAGCGAAGATGTCGGCCACACGCTCGGCGAACATCCGCGAATTGTTGCGCGAATCGTGGCCGATCGCCACGCGGATCCGCTCGCCCGCGAAATTCTTTTTCAGGTAGTTGGCGAGCCCCTGCGTGGCCATGCCCACCGTATAGACGTTCATGCGGTTGGTACCCACGCCCATGATGCCGCGCAGGCCGCCCGTACCGAATTCCAGATCCTTGTAAAAGCTCTCGGTCAACTCCTTCCTATCGTGATCCATCAGATAGCGCACCTGCTTTTTGGTCGCTTCGTCGTAGTCGCCGTCGAGCCATTTCTGCGCTTTCGACAGGACCAGCTGCTCTAATTCGTTTGCCATAAATTATTAGTTTTATTTATAAAAAACAACGATTCATCATTTTAATACTATACGCAAATATACACAAAAAATTCCGAATATTCACTATCAACCAGTTAAAAAACGAGGCTCCGAAAACCCTTATTTTGCTATATATAAAAAATCCGAAAAAGCAACCGAAAACAGAAGATATTTTCACAAATTTATTCACACCTTTGTAAGGCCAAAAAGTACGGGTCTCCGATTCGTTCCTCAGGCAAAAATTCAATCAGACAAAAAAGACTCGCATTGGCGCATGTTCAATAACTCGCAGACATACAGCGATATATGGCAGCTTTGCCTGAACCGGATCAAGGAGCAGACCTCCGCCGAGGAGTTCGCCAAATGGTTCCAGCCCATCGTCCCGCTCGAATTCGACGGAACGACGCTGCGTCTGCGCGTGCCCAACGCCAGCTACGTCTACCAGATCGAGAAAAACTACATCCCGTTCCTGCGTCCGATCATCTCGCAGCTCTACGGCCAGCAGACGCGGCTCCACTACGCCGTGCCCAAAGCCGAGGCGCCGAAACTGGACACTGAAACCGATTCGACGGCCATCTCGCGCTTCGCTACGCAGAACGATACGGCAAATATAAAAAATCCTTTCATCATTCCCGGCCTCAAAAGGGTGCGAATCGACCCGCAGCTCAACCCGAACTACACCTTCTCGACCTTCATCGAGGGGGAGTGCAACCGGCTGGCGCGGTCGGCCGGCATGTCGGTGGCGGTGAATCCCGGCACGACGCCGTTCAACCCCTTGTATATATACGGCGATTCGGGATTGGGAAAGACCCACATCGCACAATCGATCGGCCACGAAGTGTTGCAGCGTCATCCCGAGCTGCAAGTGCTCTACGTGTCGATGAACAAATTCCAGGCCCAGTTCCAGACGGCGCACAAACGCGGCGAAATTCCCGATTTCATCCACTTCTAGTCAGATGATCGACGTGCTCATCATCGACGACATCCAGGAGCTGACCGGAAAGCCGGGTACGCAGAACGTCTTCTTCAACATCTTCAACCACCTGCACCTGTCGGGCAAGCAGTTGATCCTCACGTCGGATAAGCCGCCCGTCGAATTGAAGGACATCGAGGACCGTCTGCTGACGCGTTTCAAGTGGGGGGGGCTTTCCACCCAGCTCAACCAGCCCGACCACGACACGAAGGTGAAGATCATCCGCGCCAAGGCGCAGAAGATGGGCGCGCAGATCTCGGAAGAGATCGTGCAGTTCCTCGCCGACAACATCTCGGCCAACGTGCGAGATCGAAGGCGCGCTGTCGTCGCTGGTGGCCAACGCGTCGTTCCTCGGACGGAAGATCACCACGTCGCTGGCCAAAGAGATTCTCAAAGCCTACGTGCAGCTCTACCAGAAGGAGATTACGATCGAACATCATCGAGGTGGTATGCGGCTACCTGGCCCTCGATCCCGAACGGTTCAACTCTCCGGAGCGGACGCGAGAGATCGCGCAGGCGCGGCAGATCGCCATGTATCTGGCCAACAGCACACCAAGGCACCGCTGGCCACGATCGGCGCGGCCATCGGCGGCCGCAACCACGCCACCGTACTCCACTCGTGCAAGGCGGTGTCGAACCTGCTCGAAACCGACAAGGCGTTCCGCCGGCAGGTCGAGGAGATCGAAAAGCAGGTGTTGGCATAACGCCCGCCCGACATATTATGCTACGGAAAACGCGACCTCGGGTCACGTTTTCCCGTTTCAGTTCCCGAACAAGCATGGACCAACCCAAACTCGAACGGCTGCTGCGGCTGATGAAGATGCTCACGGCCAACACTGAATACACGATCGACGACCTGGCTGAGCGGCTCATGATGTCGCGCCGCACCGTCTACCGCTATATCGACACCTTCCGCGAAGCGGGTTTCGTCATCAAGAAGAGCGGCGAACACATCCGGCTGGACAAGGAGTCGCCGCACTTCAAGGATATTTCGCAACTGATCCATTTCACCGAGGAGGAGGCCGTGATCCTCAAAAGCGCCATCGAAAACATCGACGACGACAACCTTCTGAAACAGAACCTCAAACGCAAACTCTACTCGGTCTACGACAACCGCACGCTGGCCGACACGATCGCCAAGGGCCGGTTGTCGGGCATCGTTCACAATCTGGTCGGAGCGATCGCCGAAAAACGGCAGGTAGTGCTGCAAGCCTACCGTTCGGCACGCGGAGCCGCCGTGCGCGACCGCAGGGTAGAGCCGTTCGCCTTCACCACCAACTACGTCAACATCTGGTGCTACGACACGGAAGACGGCCTCTGCAAGCTCTTCAAAACCTCGCGCATCGGCGCCGTACTGCCGCTCGGCGACGAATGGGCGCACGAAGCGGAACACCGCGAAGGTTTCATGGACGTCTTCCGCATGAACGGCCACGACCGGCACCGCATCCGCCTGCGGCTGGGGATGCTGGCGCACAACCTGCTCGTCGAGGAGTATCCGCTCGCCGAACGCGACCTCGCGCCCGACGGCGAGAGCCACTGGCTGCTGGAGACCGAAGTGGCGGGATTCGCCGGCGTCGCCCGTTTCGTCGCGGGACTGCTCGACGACGTGGAGATCGTCGACTCGCCCGAGCTGAAACGCTACGTGGCCGATTATTTCCGGCGCAACGCGGCGGTGATCGCCGACTGAATCCCTCCCCGAACAACCCCCCCGACAACATCAAAACGGACAATTCCGTAAAATGATTCCGATATTTTTCTCTTGTGTCAAAACCTGACACGAAGGTTTCGTTCCTTTGCAGTATCGAAAAACCGAAAAACTCAGAAAATCATGGGAACAGCCTACAAAATCAAGTGCAAGCACTGCGGAACGGAGTTCCAGCACAGTGCATCGGCCTGCTACGGCCTCTATCAGGAGTGCGTCGGATGCGGTTCGTCGGTCGTCGAAACCGACATTCCGATCCGCTGCCCTTCGTGCCTGCATGTGCTCAACCGCACCGAGCAGGAGTTCAACGAACAGGTGGAAGTCGTCATGATGTGGGACTGACCTTTCCGAAAACGTCCCGAAAAGACCCGAATCCGGCGCCGAACGCGCATTTTCCGAAAAATTTCACTATCTTTGACTTCGTCTTAGATACTCCGTCCCGGCATAACCAAGCTGACGCTTGCTTCTGCGCTCGACTTTCCGTATCTTTGACATCGTCTTGAACAATTAATTCGCATTACGAAAAAATGACGACGCTCCGAGTGGGGGATACGGCCCCCGATTTCACCTCCGTGACGCAGGACGGCCAGCCCTTTACGAAGGCCAACCCTCATGGGACAACGCACGATACTCTATTTCTATCCCAAGGACAACACTTCGGGATGCACGCTCGAAGCCAAGAGCCTGCGCGACGGCAAGGCCGAACTGGCGGCCATGGGGTTCGGATCGTCGGCGTCAGCCCCGACAGCGAACGTTCGCACCGGAATTTCTGCGCCAAACACGAACTGAACTTCACGCTGCTGGCCGACACCGACCACAGCGTTTGCGAAGCGTTCGGCGTCTGGGCCGAAAAGTCGATGTACGGCCGCAAGTACATGGGCGTGCTGCGCACGACCTTCGTCATCGACGCCGAGGGGCGCATCGAAAAGATTTTCACCAAGGTGGACACCAAGAATCACTATCGGCAGATCGCCGATGCTTACAAACAAGCAGAATAACAACGAACGATATGGCAGAAAAACCACAGGCAAACGCGGATAAGCTCAAAGTGCTTAGCGCGGTCATGGACAAAATCGAAAAGGATTTCGGCAAAGGGTCGATCATGCGCATGAACAGCAGCGAGATCGTCGACGTGCCGGTCATTCCCACGGGATCGATCACGCTCGACATGGCGCTCGGCGTGGGCGGCTATCCCAAAGGACGTGTCATCGAGATCTACGGCCCCGAATCGTCGGGCAAGACGACGCTGGCGATCCATGCGATCGCCGAGGCGCAGAAGGCGGGCGGCATCGCAGCCTTCATCGACGCCGAGCACGCGTTCGACAGTTTCTACGCACAGAAACTCGGCGTGGACGTCGACAACCTGCTCATCTCGCAGCCCGACAACGGCGAGCAGGCACTCGAAATCGCCGACTCGCTGATCCGTTCGAGCGCGATCGACATCATCGTCATCGACTCGGTGGCGGCACTCACCCCCAAGGCCGAGATCGAAGGCGACATGGGCGACTCGAAAATGGGCCTGCAAGCGCGGCTTATGTCGCAGGCGCTGCGCAAGCTGACGGCCAGCATATCGAAGACCAAGACCGTCTGCATCTTCATCAACCAGCTGCGCGACAAGATCGGCGTGGTCTACGGCAACCCCGAGACCACCACCGGCGGCAACGCGCTGAAATTCTATGCCAGCGTGCGTATCGACATCCGCCGCATGTCGGTCATCAAGGACGGCGAGGAGCAGCTCGGAACCCGCACCAAAGTCAAGGTAGTGAAGAACAAGGTGGCACCCCCTTTCAAGAAGGCCGAGTTCGACATCATGTTCGGCGAGGGAATCTCCAAGATCGGCGAGATCATCGACCTCGGCGTGGATTACGGAGTCATCAAGAAGAAAGCGGTTCGTGGTTCTCCACGGCGACCGCAAACTCGGACAGGGCCGCGACGCGGTCAAGGACAAGACCGATACGGCGCTCGCCGACGAAATCGAGACGAAAGTGCGCGAGGCGATGAAAGCGCCGCAGCAGAAGTAGCCCACCCGCCCGTCCGAAGCACTCCAGCTGGCGGCCGGAGCGCTTCGGCATACGGAGCGCAAACCGAAAACGAGGGATATGGATTACACGGCCGAAGACGAAAAAAATCATCGAGGAGCGGTGGGAAGACCTGCTCCGTTCCTGTACCAAAATTTGCAGGAAAGATGAGGATTGGGACTTCATCAAGCGCGCCTTTTTTCCTTGCGAAAGAGGCGCACGCCGGTGTGCGCCGCCGTTCGGGAGAACCCCTATCTGCTGCACCCGATCGCCGTGGCGAAAATCGTCATCGAGGAGATCGGGCTGGGAGTCAAATCGGTCGTCGCATCGCTGCTGCACGACGTGGTGGAAGACACCGAATACACGGTCGAAGACATGGAGCGCATCTTCGGTCCGAAGATCGCCTCGATGGTCGACGGACTGACCAAGATGTCGGGCGTCTTCAACGCCGACACGTCGGAGCAGGCCGAATATTTCCGCAAGGTGCTGCTCACGCTCTCGGACGACGTGCGCGTCATCCTCATCAAGATCGCCGACCGGCTGCACAACATGCGCACGCTGGGCGCCATGCCCCTGAACAAGCAGATCAAGATCACCAGCGAGACGATCTACCTCTTCGCGCCGCTGGCGTACAGACTGGGGCTTTTCGCCATCAAAACCGAACTGGAAGACCTCTGCATGAAGTACCGTTTTCCGGAGCAGTACGAGGAGATCAGCCGCAAACTGGACGAGACGGAGGCGTCGCGCCAGGAGTTCATCGCACGCTTCAACGCTCCGATCGTCGAAGCGCTGCGGCACGACGGCATCAATTTCGAGATTTCGGCCCGTGTCAAGAGCATCTACTCGATCTGGATGAAGATGCAGCGCAAACAGATTCCTTTCGAAGAGGTCTACGATCTGTTCGCCATCCGCATCGTCTTCAAACCGCTGCCCTTCCCGTCGGAAAAGACGCAGTGTTACCAGATCTATGCTACGATCACGGACATCTACACGCCCAAGCCCGACCGCCTGCGCGACTGGATCAACACCCCGAAAGCCAACGGTTACGAGGCGCTGCACTCGACGGTGATGAGCCCCGACGGCGTATGGGTAGAGGTGCAGATCCGCACGCAGCGCATGGACGACATCGCCGAAAGGGGAGTGGCCGCCCACTGGAAGTACAAGCAGGAGACCATTTCGCAGAACGAGGACGAGCTGGACAAGTGGCTCAAAAGATCCGCGATGCGCTCAACTCGCCGACGGAAAACGCCGTCGACTTTCTGGATAACTTCAAGCTGTCGCTCTACACCTCCGAAATCGTCGTCTTCACACCGAAAGGCGAGCCTCGCCGGCTGCCCTTCGGCGCCACGGCGCTCGATTTCGCCTACGACATCCACACCAACGTCGGCAACAAGGCGATCGGCGCGAAGATCAACCATAAGCTCGAACCCGTCACGACGCAGATTTCGAGCGGCGATCAGATCGAGATCATCACGGCCGACAACGCACGTCCCAAAGCCGAATGGCTCGACCTGGTGACGACGAGCAAGGCCAAGCAATCGATCAAGAACTTCCTCAAACGCGAACAGCAGAACAACATCGAACGGGGGTATGGCGACGCTCACCGAGCGGCTCGCCAAACTCAATAATCAACCTTTCGGGACGTGTACTGCGCAAGTTGGTTCCGGCATACGAATGCGCGACCAAGGAGGAGTTTTACAGCAAAATCGGTGCAGGCATCATCCGGCTGGACGATATAGAGAAGCATCTGAAAGTCAACTCGGCGAGCAAGATCCTGAAATTCTGGACGCTGTTCATCCCCAAAAAGGCGAAGCCGGAGAGCGAGGACGACGAAACGCCGGCGATCGACGAGGCGGCGGACGACACGTCGCCGGAATTCGTCGTCGCCGAGTGCTGCAAACCCATTCCGGGCGACAAGGTCGTGGATTCCGCGATCCGCAGTCGGGCAAGATCATCGTCCACAAGGCCACCTGCGAGGAGCTGAACCGGCTCGCATCGCAGTTCGGGCGCAACATCATCAAGGACGAGATCAAGTGGTCGCAGCACAAGGCCGTCTCCCTACCTTTTCGACCATCGAGTTGCGCGGTATCGACCGCACGGGCATTCTGCTGGATCTGGCCAATGTCATCAGCCGCGATTTCAGCATCAACATCCGCGAAATAGGCATCCAGAGCCACGACGGCATTTTCGAAGGAACCCTGAGCCTCTACGTCAAAAATGCGGAGAGCCTGAGCGTCGTCCTCGAAAATCTCCGCAAAATAAAGGGCATGGAGAGCGTGAAACGAAACTTATAAGGAGGGAAAGTCATGGATATTACCGTTTTAATCTGGGTGGCCATTATCATTCTCTGGAGCGTGAAAACGGCTTCGGATCAGAAGAAGCGTACACAACGGCAGGAGCGGCAGGCCGACGATACGGACGAAAGGGTAGCGCCCCGGTCGAGATGGAGCCCCGTCCTGCACGACATGCGAGGCGTCCGGCCGAACAGGGAGGCCCGGCGCGACGCGAGGGTAGGGAAGCTGCCTCCCGAACCGCTCGTCGTCGAGGCGGTATCGCTCGAAACGTTCGACGACGAAGCATCCGCCGCCGACACGATTCCCGCCCCAATCGCAACGCACGACGTCATAAGGCAGGAGACACCCGAAGAGAAGCGTCCGACATGCCCCGCGGCAACGGACGGCCCGCTCGGAGAGCCATTCGATCTGCGGCGTGCGGTCATCTATTCCGAAATACTGAAACCCAAATTCGAAGAATAAAAACAACTGCATCATGGCATCGATTTTTTTCACGCATCATCGCCGGAGAGATTCCGTCGTACAAAGTCGCCGAAGATGCGAATTACTACGCATTTCTCGACATCAACCCCTGACCGAAGGACATACGCTCGTCGTGCCCAAGAAAGAGGTCGATTACATTTTCGATCTGGACGATCAAACGCTCGCCGGCATGATGCTCTTCGCCAAGAAAATCGCCCGCAGGATCGAACGGCAGATCGACTGCAAACGGGTGGCGGTCGTCGTGCTGGGATTGGAGGTTCCCCATGCGCACATCCATCTGATCCCGATCAAAAGCGAAAGCGACGTCGACTTCCGGCGTGAGAAACTCTCCCGACGCCCGAAGAGTTTCAAAGGCGATCGCCGCCAAATTGAACCGATAGGAAATCGCGGCATACTTCATAAAGGCGCCGGTCTTGACCGAAAAACTTCCTTTCCCAGGAACGTTTTCGTTAAGCCAATCGCCCCCTCCCCGGTCCTGATCGAATCGTTGGGAACTGTTCGGCTTTTCCCCGCTACGGCACACCGTCACCCGTACACCCCGGCGCAGGAGCCTCGCACAGAGCACCTTCGTCTTGAAATATCACGTAAACCGACGGTTTCCGCCATGCACGACCTGCATCGGACGACACGATACCGAAAAAATTCCGAAGCGGATTTTCGTTTTTTCAGCAAAACAGGGATTTGCTCTTTTCCGAAGTATAGGCGGCCCCAAGCTCCACGACATCGACTGAAACCGCTTGCGTGTCCACCGCACAAACAGCACGAAACCGAGCGCAGCGAACGCAAAGCCTCCCGGCACCTCCGACCGGAGAACAGCAAAGAATCCAACAGCGCGATCATCTCGATATTCCCGCTTTTGCGACACAAACAAATGCGCCGGATCGGGCAGTCCGATAAAGTCAGTAAGCAGCATCCACATCCACATCCCATCCACATCCATCCCACATCCACATCCACATCCACATCCACATCCACATCCACATCCACACCCACATCCACACCCGCACTGCCGACGTTCGCACAATCGTTCCGGGCGTTTCATCCCATGCCTGCTCTGTTTCCCTCTACGACAATGACGTAGCATTTTACACGCTATCAAGTATGTAAATTTTTGACACTCCTGTTTTTTCCTGTATCCGGCACATCCGAGCATCCCGCAACGAATCGAATCCGGCGGCGTCAAACCAATAGGGTATTTTCCCCGAATCGAACTCCGCGCGAACAAACCTTCCCGAAGAAATCAACAGCGCACTTTACCTTCAATCGACACGCTTCGCATTCCGGAGGTTCCCCAAAACCATCGGTCGAGCTCCGTCAAAAAAAGGGTAACCCCGAATATCACTCCATTTTTTTTCGCATCCAGCGGGAATTCGATCGGAACAGGCAGGATTTCGCCGCAGGAAACCGACTTTTCAAGAATCAAAATAGGGAGCAAACCGCCTGCTCTCTCCGCCTCAAACACCCGAATCAGCGCTGAACGATCGAAAAAATCATACGAGCTGAAAAAGGTCATGAATGCCTCGGATTACAAAAAATATAGATACCTTATAAATAAATAGATAAATGGATATGAAAGAATTATCAACAATCTGTTTTTTAACATAATGTATACAACCGGAAAGGTATGGTAATTTTTAGAGAAGACAAGAGGCGAGAAATCATATTTTTCATTGAAAATAGTCACGAAAGGGTAGTATATTTACTTTTGTAAATAATTTCAAAAAGTGAATTCAACGCCTTCTTTATTTACTTTCGTAAACGCAAATCGGAAAATCAGGTGTTCATAATTCATAATCTGTAAAACAACATTAAAACACATTCACGATTGACTAGCCTTCGGATTTCACTAAGTGCAAAATATTGAATATACGAATTTATATTACAGAATACCAAATAATTATACAGTTTATATGCACTATAAGATTTTATATATTGGAGTAAAACCAGCGCACGATAAAGGATTCTCATCACAGAAGATTATATAAGTATAAAATTGCAGAAAATCATATATTTGTCATATTCTATCTAAACATAATTAGTAAGTAAAAAAGAAAATCGTGTTTTTTACAGTTTTAATTTGTTTACAATTGTAAACAAATTCTTCCGTTGTTAATTGTTTACATTTTTGAATCTCGCTTGTTTTACAAAATAAAAATGTTTATATTTGTAAAAAATCAGGGAATATGGGAGAAAAAATTGTTGAGACTGATGAAAAGCGAAGGATTGACTTGCCGCCTTGCGGAAATTCTGGGGACAGGCGCTTCCAATATCTCCCATATCATCTCCGGACGCAGCAAACCGGGATACGATCTGCTACGAAAAATTCTGCTCAGTTTCCCGCAGATCAACCCTGATTGGTTGCTGCTCGACGACGAAAACAATGTACCGCTCGGATGAAACTCCGATCAGGGAACAACCCGTTTCGCCCGATCTTTTACGGCAGAATCTGCAACCTCCGAACAACCTTCCGGTTCCCCTTGCGAAACCGATATCGCCGGAAATACGGATACCGTCGACGCAGTCGATCCGCATCGGATCGCTTCCGGAGATTTTAGAAATATGACATCTTCTACCGTGCAACGAATCATCATCGTTTATTCCGATCGAACCTTCGAAAGTTTTACGCCGAAACAGGAATAAGAAACCTGACCGCAGCTCCGTTCTCAAATTTGCCGGACACGGATAGTCCGGACTTCAACCGGCGTTCCCATTCGATCATACGTCATCGGTTCGGACGTCTATCCGAACCTATCGAAGCAACGAATCCCGTCCGACACTTCGGACGCAGCCCCATTTCCCTGCCAACGGGTCACGATTCGTTTTTGCCAACTATCTTTTCCTCCCGTAAAATACGGTAGACGGAACCTTACCGGAATTAACATAATATAGACTCCAAAAAACAGGTTCTTAGAGTATTTTCGGTACCCCGGAATTTCTCCAAATTCCTTGGTCGCAATTATTTCTTAATAATGCATCGGCACGGCCAAAAAGAGTCGGCGAATCGCCAGACCTCCGGCGACTTCAAAACAGATCCATAGTGGTCCAGAGAAATATTATAATCCCGCATTTTATAAAACAACAAATAATGGATTAATATTTATATTATGTTAAATTAAATATCAATCCGGCCAAAAGGACCATTCGAACGATCGGATACAGCTACTCCGACGGCGTATCAATCACTGAAATATTCCATCTTGTAATCCGAAAATGCACGATTCCATCGATTTCCCCACAGGGAAATGTGCAGTGAACCGGATTTTTCGCTACATTTGTTCTCATTCGCCGGAGCGGTTTTTTGCCGTCCGGAAACGACGATACATAACGACTATGAGAACCGCATATCTATATTTATTATTCCTGTCGCTTTTTCGCAACAGGTTGTACATCAAGCACCCGCCAGACAGACAAGGGAGCGACTTTTTACGTCTCGATCCTGCCGCTGCGTTCGCTCGTCGAGCAGATCGTCGGAGACGACTTCAAAGTCGACGTATTGGTTCCGGCGGGCGCCAGCCCCGAAAGTTTCGAACCGACACCGCGCCAGTACGTTGCGCTGAACCGGTCGAAACTGGTCTTCAACGTCGGGCTTATCGACTTCGAACAAAATCTGTTACGCGATTTTTTCCGATCGGGAGAAACTGGTCAACCTGAGCCGGGGCATTCGGCTGCTCGAAGGGAGTTGCGCACACGGACATACACACGAACCGACCGAAAAAGCACGCGCGTCCGAAGGGCACGCACACGGCATCGACCCTCACATCTGGACCTCGCCGCGCGCACTGAAACAGATGGCCGCCAACGCTTACGACGCGCTTCGCACATCGTTTCCCGACTCAGTTCGTTATACGGAAAATTACGAAAAACTGCTCGTCCGCCTCGACTCGCTCGATACGGCCTGTGCCGAAGCGCTGCGGCAGGCGGACGTACACACGATCGTGATCTACCACCCCGCCCTCACCTACTATGCGGCGGACTACGGACTGGAACAGCTCGCCGTCGAACACGACGGAAAGGAGCCGTCGGCCCGTCACCTGGCGCGGCTGATCGAGGAGGCACGCAGGAAAAAGGTACGGCGCGTCTTCTATCAGGCGCAATACCCCGCGTCGACGGTCAAAGTCATCGCCGAAGATATCGGCGCCCGCAGCGTGAAGATCGATCCGCTGCGTGAAGATGTCATCGAAAACATCGGGGAAATCACCCGACAACTTACCTCCGGCAATGAGTAACGTATTGATCTCGGTGAGAGACCTCTCGGTCGCATACGAGGGGACGACGGCGCTGGATGAGGTGTCGCTGGATATTTTCGAGGACGATTTCCTGGGGGTCATCGGCCCCAACGGCGGCGGGAAGACATCGCTCGTACGTGCGATTCTGGGCAACATTCCCTACCGCGGAACGGTGAACTACGCTGCCGAACTTTTCCGCGGCAAAGAGCGTCTGATCGGGTATCTGCCCCAACAGAACGTTTTCGACAGGGCTTTCCCCATATCGGTTACGGAGACGGTTCTGTCGGGCTTGCAGGGACACAAGCGATTCCGGTCACGCTACACCGCCGAAGACCGCCGGCGGGCGCTGGAACTGCTCGAACGCACCGGCATCGCCGAAGTCGCCGGCCGAGCCATCGGCGAAATATCGGGAGGGCAGATGCAGCGGGCGCTTCTGTGCCGGGCGATCATCTCCGAGCCGCGGCTGCTGATCCTCGACGAACCGGCCAACTTCGTCGACAACCAGTTCGAAAATGAACTATACCGCATTCTCCAGGAGTTGAACCGCCGCATGGCCATCGTCATGGTGTCGCACGACGTGGGGACGATCTCCTCGGTGGTGAAGAGCATCGTCTGTGTCAACCGTCATGTTCACCGGCACGATTCGAACGTCATCGACGAGGAACAACTGCGCAACTACGGCTGCCCGATCCAGCTCATCTCGCACGGCGACGTACCGCACACCGTGTTGAGCCGCCACTAATCCATCAGCCGCCGCAGCCAGCCGAGCAGCCGCTCGGGATAAGGCGCATAACGCAGCGGCAGGTCGAAGCGTTTCGACCCCAGAAAATAGGAGCGGCAGTTGGAGAAGCACTCGAACGACGCCTCGCCGTGATAGCGTCCCATTCCGCTCGCACCGACCCCGCCGGAAGGGCAGGCGACGACTCGACACCTGCATCACCATCGTTGAACGCCACCCCGCCCGACGGCACCCGCTCGCACAGACGGCGGCCTTCGCGTTCGTCGCCGAAATAATAGAGTGCCAGCGGCCGGTCGGCGGCGAGCAGCGCATCGGCCGCCTCCGACAACTCCGCGAAGGTCAGCACGGGCAGCACCGGCGCAAAAATCTCTTCGCGCATAAGACGGCTCTGCGGGTCGGGATTCAGAACGATCGTCGGTGCGACATAGCGTTCCTCTTCGAGCACCTCGCCGCCGCAGACCGTCTCGCCTCCCGCCGTGGAGAGCAACTCCGCCACACGGCGCGCATGGGCGCCGTCGACCATTCGGGGATAGTCGACCGCAAAGCGCGGATCGCTCCCCCATTGCCGCTCGACGGCCCGCTGCAACTCCACCAGCAGCCGGTCGCAAACCGATTCGTGCACCAGCAGGAAATCGGGGGCCACGCAGGTCTGACCGGCATTGAGGGTCTTCCCCCACACGATGCGCCGCGCAGCCAGCTTCAAATCGGCCTCCGCCCCCACGACGCAAGGACTTTTCCCGCCCAGTTCGAGCGTGACGGGCGTCAGGCGTTCGGCCGCACGCGCCATGATCTCACGGCCGAAAGTCCCTCCGCCCGTGTAGAAGATATGGTCGAACCGCTGCGTCAGCAACTCTTCCACAGCCTGCGGTGCGTGCGGCACCAGAGCGACCAGCTCCTCCGGAAAGCACTCGCCGACGATCTCCGACAGAACGGCCGCCGTGGCCGGAGCGCCCGGCGAAGGTTTCAGCACCACGCAGTTCCCTGCGGCCAATGCCCCGACGAGCGGCAGCAGCGTCAGTTGCAGCGGGTAATTCCACGGCGCGACGACGAGCACCACGCCCAGCGGTTCGTAGCGCACACGGCTTCGCGCCGGCCAGGCGAAGAGCGGCGTCGGGACGCGGCGAGGCCGCATCCAGCATTTCAGGTTACGCAATGCGAAACGGATTTCGCCCGCGACGATGCCGATTTCGGTCATGTAACTCTCGACAGCCGATTTACCCAGATCGGCGCGCAACGCACTGCACAGCACCTCTTCGTGCCGCCGCACCGACGCCTGCAACGCTTGCAGCGCCCAACGCCGCACCGCGATGTCGCGCGTGGCGCCCGTCTCGAAATAGGCCCGCTGGACGGCTATCAACTTCGGAATATCCATAACAGTGTGGGATTATCGATTTTCAACCGACTCGATGCCGAGGCCGGCGATACACGAAAATACGCCCCCCTCGATTGCAAGCGGCACGCCCCGGCGCACCGCGGAGGGGATCGGCAGGGGATACGAACGGGAGGGAGACAGTCGCCTGTCGCCTCCCGCAAAATTTACCGAAAAAGGGCACTCCCCTACTTCTTCGCCTCGTTGATCTTGCTCAGCTCCTCGAACAATGCCTCGAACGACCGGACGATATCGGCACGCAGCGCAGCATAGTATTTGCGGACCAACGATTTGTTGTGCGGTTCGGTGGGATTGCTGACCTTTGCGATCAACTCGTTGCGAAGGGCGACGGCCTTCTGCATCAGCTCGAAAAATTTCCTGCTCCTTCGACGGCTGGAAGGCAATGGCCATATCGCAGTCGAAAACCACCTCTTCCAGACGATAGTCGATCTCCTTCTTCAGCTCTCTTAAATTTGCCATAATAATCCTGATAGTTTGATATTTGGCGTAAAGATAATAAAAACCTCCGACAATCGCCACTTCGCCCGATGATTTTTCGGACGGAGTCGCCGGATCGCCCGCAGGCGATCCGGCGACCCGTCCGATCGGGGGCTCGGCGTCGACGAGCAAGGGCGGAAAACGCCCGCCTGAAACGGACGGGCTACATCGTGCAGGTGCAATCGAACTCGTCCATATCGATAATCAGACCGTCGGGCTGATCGTCGACAAGGATGTAGGTCGCATGGATGACCGGCTCCACTTCGGGCAGCGGAATGGGCGTGCGCTCGGTGACGACGCTGCTCTTGTCGTAGGTGAAGGCCATCTCTACATGGCGCATCGGCGGCAGGATATGCCGGCGCATGTAATTCCACGCCGCAGGCAGCCGTTTGAGCCGCATCTCCTTGACCGTCGCCTTGTCGCTGCCGTTCAGGATTTGCAGCACCTCCTGCTTGGAGGGTATCGACGAAGCCTCCACGGCCGGAACCGCCGCCCGCCACTCGTCGACTACGGCCGATACGGTGACCGGATAGCTGGCCGAAAGGCGGTAGCGGGAATCGACGTAGTTCCGGAAATCGGTCGCGCGTTTGTGCGCCAATCGCTCGTTGGGAGCATAGGGCCCGTCGGGCGAAGCATAGCCGGTGATCGTCACGCCCGTCACCCGCAACGACTTATCCTGCGAAACCTTGTCGATAAAAGCCTGCAAATCGTCCAGCTGCCGCGCATTTCCGGCCAGCGTCGACGAGAGCTGCGCCACATCGACCTGATAACGCACCGCATAGTCGGAGTTGCGGTCGGCGTGTTGTTTCACCAGATACTTGCGCACCAGATAGGTACCGTCGACATCGGCCGACAGCAAAACGGTATCGGCCTGCGGACACGATGCCGGAGCCCCGCTTCGCTGCTGGGCATCGGCCGCAGCGCATACCGCAAAGGCACATACGAAAGTAGTAAAGATCCTTTTCACGTCATTAACGATTTATGAGTGGATAGTATGATTTTCGCACCAATCCATTCAACAATCGCGCCGAAACGACGAAAAAACGGCCCCTGAGCAGAGTCGAGGGCCGTCGATACGTTCTTTGCCGGCTGCACAGGCAGGCTGTCCGCCGCAGGCTACATCCGTTCGGGAACGTCGATCCCCAGCAGGCGCATCGCCAGCCGGATCACGCGCGCCACCTGCTCCGACAAACGCAGCCGCATGGCACGCACCGCAGCGTCTTCCTCGCGCAGGATCGAGTGATCGTGGTAGTAGGCGTTGTATTGTTTGGCCAACTCATAGGCGTATGCCGCGACGATCGAAGGAGCGAAATTCTCGGCAGCGGCCTTCACCACGTTGGGATAGTCCGCCAACTGCTTGACGAGCGCCACCTCTTCGGGCAGATAGGTCGCGGCCGACGCTTCGCCGCAGGCAATCCCCGCCTCCTGCGCCTTGCGCAGCACCGAACGGATGCGGGCGTGCGTATACTGGATGAAGGGACCGGTATTGCCGTTGAAATCGATCGATTCGCGCGGATCGAAGAGCATCGTCTTTTTAGGATCGACTTTGAGAATGAAATATTTGAGTGCACCCAGACCGACCATCCGCGAAATCGCAGCCGCCTCGTCCTCCGTGCAGTCGTCTAGCTTGCCCAGTTCGTCCGACATTTCGCGTGCCGTGCGCACCATGTCGTCGATCAGGTCGTCGGCGTCGACGACCGTCCCCTCGCGCGACTTCATCTTGCCGTTGGGCAACTCCACCATCCCGTAGGAGAGGTGGGTGATATGGTCGCTCCAATCGTAGCCCAGCTTTTTGAGCACCAGTTTCAAAACCTGGAAATGGTAGTTCTGTTCGTTGCCCACCACGTAGATCATGTCGTCGAGATCGTTCTCCTCGAAACGGCGGTAGGCCGTCCCCAGATCCTGCGTCATGTAGACCGACGTTCCGTCGCCGCGCAGCAACAATTTCTGATCCAGGCCGTCGGCCGTAAGATCGATCCAGACCGAACCGTCCTCGCGGCGGTAGAAAATCCCCATGTCCAGCCCCTTCTGCACGATGTCCTTGCCCAGCAGGTAGGTCTGCGACTCGTAGTAGACCTTGTCGAAATCGACGCCCAGCGCCTTGTAGGTAACGTCGAAACCGTCGTACACCCAGCCGTTCATCATCTCCCACAGTCCGTAGACCTCGGGATCCCTGGCCTCCCAGCGGCGCAGCATCTCCTGCGCTTCGAGCATCAGCGGCGCCCGCTTCTTCGCCTCCTCCTCCGACATGCCCGAGGCCGTCAGCTCCTTGACCTGGGCCTTGTAGTGCCTGTCGAACTCGACGTAGTATTTACCGACCAGATGGTCGCCCTTCATTCCCGAAGAAGCGGGCGTTTCGCCTCCGCCGTAGCGCTTCCACGCCAGCATCGACTTGCAGATGTGGATGCCGCGGTCGTTGACCAGGTTGACCTTGATGACATTATGGCCGACGGCACGCAATATCTGCGCGACCGAATAGCCCAGCAGGTTGTTGCGGGATATGCCCCAGATGGAGCGGCTTGTTGGTATTGGGCGACGAATACTCGATCATCACGTTGCGGCCCGTCGCCGGAGCCTGCCCGAACGCTCCGTCGGCTGCGATTTCGGCGAAACGGTCGGCCCAGAAGCCGTCCGAAAGAGCGAGGTTCAGGAATCCCTTGATGACGTTGAACGACTTCACCTCCGGCATATGCGCCGTAAGGTGCTCCCCTATCTCGGCGGCCGTCGCTTCGGGCGACTTGCGGCTTCGTCGCAGCAGCGGGAAAAACGACCAGCGTATAATCGCCGTCGAATTCCTTTTGCGTGTCTTCTGAATCTGCAACTGCTCCTCCCCCAGCGGCCCGTAGAGCGCCTCGACCGAGCGGCTCACCGCCTCCGAAATAAAGTGATCGATATTCATTTTCCTCTGATGATTTGTTGATTTAGCCCTGCAAATTTAGCTTTTTTCGGTGAATAATCAATCGCCGGCAACAGATTCCGTACAATTCTCCCCGCAGCATTTCCCGCCATCCGAAATATTCATCTCCGGCCGACGTCTTAGATACTCCGTCCCGGCAGAATCAAGCTGACGCTTGCTTCTGCGCTCGACTTTTCGTACTTTGGCTGCGCCTTAGATACTCCGTCTCGGCAGAATCAAACATGCGTTTGCTTCTGCGCTCGACTTTTCGTACTTTGGCTGCGCCTTAGATACTCCGTCTCGGCAGAATCAAACATGCGTTTGCTTCTGCGCTCGACTTTTCGTATCTTTGCAAAATGATACGCTTCCGCACCGGACGGCCGACGCACCGGCGCAGGCGCATGAACCCGCCCGCGCATCCGGACAACGGCCGACGTACGGAACATACCGCATACATTCAATATGGAAATCGTCATCATCATCCTGCTGATCCTGCTCAACGGCATCTTCGCCATGTCGGAAATCGCACTGATCTCGGCCCGCCGTTCCAACCTCGAACTGCGTGCCCGGCAGGGAAACGCCGGCGCGCAGCGCGCCCGGATCATCGAGGACCCCGACAAGTTCCTCTCGACCATCCAGATCGGCATCACGCTCATCGGCATCCTCACGGGTATCTACTCCGGCGATGCGCTGGCTGCGAAATTCGGCCGCGAACTCGCTCTGCTGGGTATTCCCCTGCGCACGGCGACGATCGCGGCCCAAGTGACGATCGTCGTCATCGTCACCTACCTGACGCTCATCTTCGGCGAACTCGTTCCCAAGCGTATCGGCATGAACACGGCCGAGAAGATCGCCTGCGCCGTCGCGCGGCCGATGCGTGCACTCTCGGTGGCGGCCTCGCCGTTCGTATGGCTGCTTTCGCGCAGCACCGCGGCGATCACTCGACTGCTGGGCCTCAAAGAGTCGGACAACAAGGTGACCGAGGAGGAGATCCGTTCGATCATCCAGGAGAGCGTCGACGACGGCGAAGTGCGCGTGGTCGAACAGCAGATCGTCGGACGCGTCTTTTCGCTCGGCGACCGCGCGGTCGACTCGGTGATGACGCCCCGCAGTGAAATCGTCTGGATCGACATCGCCATGACGACCGACCAGATTCGCGAACGGGTCAACCGCAACCCGCACAGTCTTTACCCCGTCGCCGACGGGGAGCTCGACAAACTCGTCGGCGTGGTCTACCTCAAAGACCTCTTCCAGCACCTCGCAGAACCCGACTTCAACCTCTGCAAAACGCTCCGGCCGGTCAAGTTCTTCCATGAAAGCTGCGAAGTCTACAACGCCATGGACCAGCTGCGCAGCGAACAGCTGGGCTACGGCATCGTCTGCGACGAGTTCGGTGTCACGCGCGGCATCGTCACCCTCAAAGACATCTTCGAAGCCCTCGTCGGCGAAATTCCCGAAGACCTCGACGAACCCGACATCGTGCGGCGCGAAGACGGGAGCTGCCTGGTGGACGGGCAGTGCTCCTTCTACGATTTTCTGGCCTACTTCAACATGGAGGAGGTCATTCCGCACACCGCTTACAAAACGATCAGCGGGCTGATCCTCGACGAACTGGACCACATTCCCCAAACGGGAGAGAAGCTGCACTGGAACCGCTTCACGCTGGAAATCGTCGACATGGACGGCGCACGCATCGACAAAATACTCGTCACCCCCGATACAACACCCGCCGATGAAAATAGCTGATCTGGAACTGGGCGACAAGCCGCTGTTTCTGGCGCCGATGGAGGATGTCACCGATCCGTCGTTCCGCTCGATGTGCAAGGAGTTCGGCGCCGATGTGGTCTACACCGAATTCATCTCGTCGGACGGCCTGATCCGCGACGCGGCCAAGTCGCTCAAAAAACTCGAAATAACGGAGGCCGAACGCCCCGTCGGCATCCAGATCTACGGCCACCTGATCGAACCGATGGTCGAAGCGGCGCGCATGGCCGAGGCCGCCGGCCCCGACATCATCGACATCAACTTCGGATGCCCGATGAAGAAGATCGCCGGACGCGGCGCCGGCTCGGGCATGATGCGCGACGTGCCGCTCATGGTCGAAATGACGCGCCGCATCGTCCAGGCGGTCGACCACACCCCCGTGACGGTCAAGACCCGTCTGGGCTGGGACGACGAAAACAAGAATATCGAAGAGATCGCCCTGCGGTTGCAGGACGTGGGGATCGCAGCGCTCACGATCCACGGCCGCACCCGCGCCCAGATCTACCGGGGCGAAGCCGACTGGACGCTCATCGGTCGCGTGAAGAACAATCCCGCGATCCGTATCCCGATCATCGGCAACGGCGACGTGGATTCGGGCCCCCGAGCCGCCGCGATGTTCGACCGCTACGGGGAGTCGACGGCGTGATGATCGGCCGCGCCACCTACGGCCGGCCGTGGATCTTCCGCGAAGTCAGGCACTACCTGACTACCGGCGAGGTACTCCCCCAGCCTACGGTCGTCGAACGGGTAGAGATCGCCAAGCGCCATCTGCGCAAATCGGTGGAAATCAAAGGAGAATACGTCGGCGTACTGGAAATGCGCCGCCACCTCTCGAACTACTTCAAGGGGCTGCCCGATTTCAAACAGACCCGTCTGCAACTCGTCACGCTGACCGACATTCCCGCGCTGATGGCCACGCTCGACTCGATCGCCGAGCGCTGGGGCGATTTCGACACCTCGCAGGTAGTGCCCGCGCCGCTGTCGCACGAACTGTAACGCCCTTACGAAAACGCCTGTCCCTCGCGGAACAGTTTCCAACGTCCCTCCGCCGACCGCAGGAGTCGCGCGGAGGGTTGTTTTTCACCGGCGAACAGCTCCACGCCGACCTGCGTTCCCTTTGCGGCCCCACTGCCCCACGATCCGGCCGCCGTGCAGCAGCACCGGCCGGAAAAACACCGAAGTCGTTGAATGCCCGCGCACGATGCCCGGTGCCAGCACGTCCGAACGATCCTTGTAGGCGATCAGGTACTCGTCGAACGCCGGCAACAGGTGCGCGTGCGCCGGCGCCTTTCGGCAGGTCGCCCAACTCTCGTGCAGCAGATACTCCCGCCCGCCGAACGATTCGCGAAGCAACTCCCCGTCCAGCGCCCCGACACCGCGGCGGGCCTGCCCGACGGGCAACCCCCGACCACCAGACGAAATCGTCGAACGTCGCCGGAGAATGGCTGCGGAAATAACGAAGCGCCAGCAGGGCCAACGCCTCCTCTTCCGGCAGATCGACCGCCTGCGGCACCCGTTCCGCCAACAGCGCATAGGTAGGTTTTCCCCGCCCTGTCGGCACCGCTGCAAACCACGCCGTCCGTTTCGGCGTGCATCATCGACGATTCAACCGCGGTGCGTCGACGGCCATTCCGGCTCGTTCCAGCTCCCCTGCGATCTGCTGCCGCGTGAGGTGGTTGCCCCCCTCCGAGTATCCGTTCCAGCAACCGGCTGCAACGCAGGTAGTCCCCCTCGTCCAACCCGCAGCCGTTGCCTTTGGCGAACGACGCATTGGCGGCACGGATCCGCCGTGCCGACAGGTGCAGCATCCACCGCACGTCCTCCGCCGCGATGAAATGCCACGTCGGCCGCATGATGTGCATACGCAGGATGCGACCTTCGCGCAACGCCTCCCTCCACGGGCGCCGCTGCGGGCGTGCGCAGCCGCAACGCGACGGCCCATTTGGCCGAACCGTACTCCTGCGCCTGCACCATGCCCATCCAGCGGATCAGCTCGGCCGGATCGTCGAACTGCGGCGCGACGAGTTGCTGCGCGTGCAGACGGATGTCGGTCAGGCGGTTCATCGGAACGTCCCTACTTGTCGACCGAGAAACGATAGATGCAACGACTGTGGTAGGTCTCGCCCGGACGCAGCACCACCGACGGCCACTGCGGTTTGTTGGGTGAATCGGGATAGTGCTGCGTTTCGAGGCAGACGGCCGTACGGTGTGCATAGGGAATGCCGTGTTTCCCGCGGACAGTCCGTCGAGGAAGTTGCCGACATAGACCTGGATGCCCGGTTCGTCGGTGAAGACCTCCAATGCGATACCCGACACGGGCGAGACGAGCCGTGCGGCCGGACGCGACAGATCGCCCGCCGTGGCCAGCACCCAGTTGTGGTCGTAACCGTGGCCGTTGCGCAGCTGCTCGTCGTCGGAGTCGATTTCGGCGCCGATGGCCTTCGGCCTCCGGAAATCGAAGGGCGTACCTCCGACCGAATCGATCCGTCCGAGCGTCAGGAAGGTCGAATCGACAGGCGTATAGCCGTCGGCGGCGATCGTCAGCAGGTTGTCGAGAATCGGATGCGTAGGATCGCCCGACAGGTTGAAATAGGAGTGGTTCGTCAGGTTGACGACCGTCGGCCGGTCGGCGGTCGCCTCATAGGCGATGTCGATGGCGTTGTCCTCCGTCAGGCGGTAGACTACCTTCGCAGTCACGGCGCCGGGGAATCCCGCATCGCCGTCGGGCGAATGCAATGTCAGGGCGAGCGACTGCGGGTCGGGCTGGTGTGCCTCGTAAACGCGATACTTTGCCACCCGTCGGGACCGCCGTGCAGGCAGTGCCCGTAGTTTATTCACGGGCAGGCGCACCGTATCGCCGTCGAGGACGAACCGCCCGTGACCGATGCGGTTGGCATACCGCCCGATCGACGCACCGAAATCCGACGGAATCCGCACGTAATCGGCGATATTGTCGAATCCGAGCACCACGTCGCGCAGCGTTCCCGTGCGGTCGGGCACCATGACCGATACGATCCGGCCGCCGAAATTGGTGATGCAAACCTCCATTCCCGCGGCGTTGGTCAGCGTGTAGAGGTCGGTCGGCCGGCCGTTCACCTCGGAGCGGAACCGTTCGCGGTCGAGCCCCGACAAACTTTTATCGCCCGCAGCGCCGCCGCAGGCCGGAATCACGGCCGCGGCACCGAGGGCCGCCAGCCAGCAAAGTAACGTTTTCTTCATGTTCAGGTTCTTAGATCGGATAAAGATACGAATAAGCGAGTGCAATGTCAAATTTATTTGAACATTGCCGAGGCGGAGTATCTAAGACACAGTCAAAGATAGTGAAAAAATACGGTTATACGCAAGTACCCCTTCTCCGAATTGCAGGCAGTTCGCCTCCGGTAGCGCGACAGGCACAAGCGGATGCGATCCGCGCATGGAACGGCGGCGGACTGCCGACAGCACCCGCGCTGTCGAGCGAAGCGCTTCGGAAAACGAACTCGGTGGTTCGCCCCCTCGCTGCAAACGAAAAAGAGGGTCTGTCGACCCCCTTTTGCATCGGCGTTCCATGCACCGCTACTTCAACACCCGCTCGATGTAGGAGGTGTAGTCCTTCACCACGGGCCGGTAGTCGTCGTGCTCGAAGAGCGGCGACGAGATCAGGAAATCGGCCGACGAGCGGTTGATCGCCGTCGGGACGTTGTAGAGCGTCGCAATGCGCAGCAGCGCCTTCACGTCCACGTCGTGGGGCTGCGCCGACATCGGGTCCCAAAAGAAGATCAGAGCGCTGATCTCCCCGTCGGCGATCATCGAACCGAGCTGCTGGTCGCCGCCCAGCGGGCCGGATTTGAGCAGCGTGATGTCGAAATGCGAGATCTCCTCGGCACCGCCCCGCTCCGTCAGCGTCCGCGTCACCATCTTACCCGTCGTTCCGGTACAAACCAGATGGTGCCGGAGCAGAATCTCCCAATTCCAGTCGACCCACTCCGCCAGATCGCGTTTCATGTTGTCGTGGGCCACCAGTGCAACTTTCTTCTTCTCTTTCATCGTCATTTATTTTCAATCATCGCTCCCCGCGCTCGGAAGGATTCCCCGCTTGCGGGAAGCGTCGTTTCCGACAGACGTTCCGGTATCGCGGCTCCGCCCCTCCCGCCCCGATAAAACAGGGGGAATCGGGCATCGGCGCATCGCAACCGGAGACAAAAATAATACAAAAAAACGAATCGGCAAAACGGCCGTCCCCGAATTTTACATTTTGATAACAAAAAGCCGCCCGCATCGCGGCGGACGGCAGGTACGGACTGCGAACGGAGGGCTTATTCCTCCTCCGTCTCGGGCAGTTTGAATTCGGTGAATCCCGCGCCGAGCAGGATGTTGTACCACATGAAGACCTTCTTCATGTCCGACACATGCACGCGATCGCGGTCGTAGTCGGGCAATACCTCCGCGAAAGCGGCCTTCAACTTCTCGGGAGCCTCCTTGTGGTTGATCGCCTCCTTGCCGCCCGTGTGGTTATAAATATTGGTGAACACGTCGGCCAACGGCAGGTCGTCGCCCTCGGTGAAGATCGAGATCTCCGTCAGGGCACTCACCTTCGACGACGCCGAAGCATTCATCCGCTTCCCGTCGAGCAGCGATTCGACGATCACGCCGTTCGTCGACTGCGCCACATACTTATACAACCCGGGCTGTCCCGATATTGCCAAAATCTCCTTCAATTCCATAAACCTTCAAGAATTAAGTTCGTACAAAATAATAAGTTCTCATTAGCCTTCCGCCGCGAACGGCGCACGAGCGTCTACACCCCGCTATTTTTCCGAACCGTCGCTCTCGCCGGAATCGCCCGGCTGGTCGGGATCGGGTTCGATCGGACCGGGCACGACATACTCCTCGAAATCAGAGGAGACATAGAGGCGATGCTGCGTCGTCACTTCGATCATGAAACGCACCTTGCGACCGGTCAGCTTCGTGGCGGGAATCTTGGCCATGAAGTCGTAGGTCTCGCCCGCCACGGTCGAATAGACGGGATCGGTCGAGCGATAGCTCTCCGTCGTATTGCCCCACGTACCCGTAATCGAATCCACCTGGTAGGTCACACAGGCCTGGAACGGACAATGTTCGTTGCGTATCCTGGCCGTCACGGTCACCTCTTCGCTCTTCGACGGATTTTTCGGCGAGTAGTTCACCTCCGAAATCACGGGCGTCGAACATTCCTCGCCCTCATCGTCTCCACACGACGGCAGCACCGCAACCGCAGCGGACAACACCGTCCATACAATCAGCTTCTTCATCGTTCGTTTTCCGTATTTATTTGTCGAGATGCACATCCAGCTGCGGGAAGGGGAAATGCAACCCCTGCTGCGGCAATTCGTTGTAGAACCGTTCGTTCATATCGAAAAAGAGATCCCAGTAATCGCCGTTGAGCGTCCACGTCCGCGCCACCACGACGATCGCGCTGTCGGCCAGTTCCGACAGGGCCACGAACGGATCGGCCGGCGCATCCGGCGTATGGAGCACCCGTTTGTCGGACTCCAGCATGGCGAGCATCGTGCGTTTGGCCACTGCCACGTCGTCGCCGTAGGCGAGCGAGACTTTCCATTCGACACGGCGCATCGTCTCCGACGAATAGTTGTTGACGATGGCGTTCGAAATCGAAGAGTTGGGAATGTAGATCCGTTTGTTGTCGGTCGTGGTGACCACCGTCGAGAAGAGACGTATCTCCTTGACCGTACCTGCCTGCCCCTGCGCCTCGATGTAGTCGCCAATGCGGTAGGGATGCATGAACATGACCATTATGCCTCCGGCGAAGTTCTGTAATGTTCCGCTCAACGCCATACCGATACCGAAACCCGACGCCGCGAGCAGCGCGACGAGCGACGTGGTATTGAAGCCCAACAGCTGAACGATAATCAGCAGCAGAATGGTATAGGCCGCACCTTTGACCAGGCTGCGCAGGAACGAGCGCAGCGACTTGTCCACCTGCCTGCGGTCGAACGACGCGTCCATCAGGTGCACCAGCCGGTTGATGATCCACCGCCCGGCGGCATAGATCGCGAAGGCCACGGCGATCTTCAACGCTACCCAGATCACCTGTCCCGTAAAGTCACGCAGGAAAGTCTCGGCGTCGAGCGAAGTGAACCGTTCGACGATCTGTTTCCACTGCGCCTTCTGCACGCTGTCGGGCAGAATCAGCGTCTCCGCTTCCAGAAAAAATCCCAGCATAAGCAAATTCTTATCGTTTAAGTTACAAAAGTACTATTTATATCCGAAAAAACCACTAATTTTGTCTGCACATTTAACATCCTATCATGGAATCTCAGGTAGAAATCATCCAGATCAACGCATAGCCGGAAAGGACCAGCCCGGCCTCACGTCGTCGCTCACGGACATCCTGGCGCGCTACGACGCCTTCATTCTCGACATCGGCCAGGCCAATATCCATCAGTCGCTTACGCTGGGAATCCTGATCAAGACGACCTCCGACAAATCGGGTGCCATCATGAAGGAGCTGCTCTTCAAATCTTCGGAGCTGGGCATCAACATCCGCTTCACGCCCATCAGCGAGGAGCGCTACACAGCATGGGTGGGTATGCAGGGCAAGAACCGCTACATCATCACGCTGCTGGGGCGTCAGCTCACGGCGCGCCACATCGCCGACGTGGCGGGCGTGATCTCGCGGCAGGGGCTCAACATCGACGCGATCAAGCGCATGACGGGCCGCGTTCCGCTGCACGAAGACGAACGGGCGCCCAAGTCGTGCATCGAATTCTCGGTGCGCGGATCGCTCACCGAGGAGGCCACGACGGCCATTCAGGAGCAGTTCATGTCCTTCTCGAACAACGGGGTGGACATCTCGTTCCAGCGCGACGACATCTTCCGCCGCAGCCGGAGGCTGATCTGTTTCGACATGGATTCGACGCTCATCGAGACCGAAGTGATCGACGAACTGGCCGAACGGGCGGGCGTCGGCGCGCAAGTGCGCGCCATCACCGAACGCGCGATGCGGGGCGAGATCGACTTCCGCGAGAGTTTCACCGAGCGCGTGGCGCTGCTCAAAGGGCTCGACGTCTCGGTCATGGAGGAGATCGCGCAACAGCTGCCCATTACCGAAGGACTCGAACGCATGATGACCATTCTCAAACGCGTGGGCTACAAGACGGCGATCCTTTCGGGCGGCTTCACCTATTTCGGCAACTACCTGCGGCAGCGGTTCGGCTTCGACTACGTCTATGCCAACGAATTGGAGATCGTCGACGGCCGTCTCACGGGACGCTACGCGGGCGAGATCGTCGACGGCCGCCGCAAGGCCGAACTGCTGCGGCTTCTGTGCCAGTTCGAGAACATCAACATCGCCCAGTCAATCGCCGTGGGCGACGGCGCCAACGACCTGCCGATGCTCTCGCTCGCGGGACTCGGCATCGCCTTCCACGCCAAACCGAAGGTGAAGGCCACCGCCGGCCAATCGATCTCTACGATCGGCCTCGACGGCATCCTCTATTTCCTGGGATTGAAAGATTCGTGGATCGAACGATGAGGGAATGAAACGGCCGGTCGTCATCGCGTTGCTCGCCCTGTGCGGCTTGTCGTGCGGATGCCGCGACCGTTTCGACGTGCCCGATACGCCGGCCGACGTTCCGGCGGCGAACATCACGATCGCCTCGCTGCACGCATTTCTCCATGCGGAAACCGTCGTCGTCCGCGAGGAATTGACCGTCGGCGGTACGGTCGTGTCGAGCGACGAAGCGGGTAACTTCTACCGCACGCTGGTGCTCGACGACGGCACGGGCGGAGCCGAACTGCGTATCGCCGAATACAATCTCTACACGATCTGTCCGCCGGGCTGCCGCCTGACCGTTTCGCTGCGGGGTTGTGCGCTCGGCGAGCGGAACGGCGTATTGCAGATCGGACTGCCGCCCGATGCGTACAGCCCCTACCCGACCGGTTACATCTCCTCGCGCGTACTGCTCGAACGGCTGCTGCATCCTACGGGCGAACGGCAGGAACCCGTCGCTACACCGTGCGAAATCGCACGACTCGGCACGGCGTCGTGCGGCCGTCTGGTTCGCATCGACGCCCTGCGGTTCCGCCCGACGCGGAACAGGCCGTCCCCCAAACGTGGGAGGGCTACCGGCTTTTCGAAGACGCCGCGGGGCGGACGATCGCTGTCTATACGAGTGCTTACGCCCGTTTCGCCGATCGGGAGATTCCGGCGGGAGAGTGCTCGCTGACGGGTGTGCTCGAATACGGCACGGCCGGCAGTTACGGCAAACAATTCATCCTCCAGATGCGCGATGAGAACGACTGCACGCATTAGCCTCTGCGCACTGGCACTCCTTGCCGCCGGCATCACAGGATGCCGCGACGACGACCGGCTATCGTACGAAAAGGATGCGCAGGAGGGTGACGTTCCGCCGATCGGTGTCCAGAGCATCAGCGTCCTCAAATCGCTCTACCACGACCGCACGATCCGCATCACGCAGGAAATATCGATTCAGGGACACATCGTGGCCAACGACACCGCGGGCGAATTCTACAAGGAGATCGTCGTAGAGGACGACACGGGCGGCATCGTCCTCTCGATCGACGACGAACGGCTCTACCGCACCTGCCGTCTGTTCGACTTCGTCACGATCAACTGTCAGGATTGGCGCTCGGCAGCGAGGGCGGCACGCTGCTGCTGGGAACGTTCCCCACGGGCGACTATTGCGTCGACCGTATCCCCGCGGCCGACGTGGCGCGCTACCTCGCCGTGACACCGGCCGCTACGCGCCGGCAACCGCTGACGCTCGGTTTCGAGGAGGTCGCACCCCGCCACATCAGCCGCTACGTGCGCTTCGACCGGGTGCGTTTGGCCGAGGAGGCGACGACATGGTGCGACTTCGACCCCGAAACCGGCGACCCCGTCACGACCGACCGCACGCTTCTCGATACGGCCGGCCGGCAATTCGTCGTCCGCACCCACCGCCGCTGCGACTATGCCCGCAAACCGCTGCCCGCAGGCGAAGGAACGCTCTGCGGCATCGTCGAGTATTTCAACGGCCGCTACCGCCTTCGCATCACCAACCACGAAATCCTCTTCGACCGACAATAAATCGGGGTGCAACCGTCAAGATCGCACCCCGCCTTTTTCTCCCGCCGCGCCGATCAGCGCTCCGGCACCGCCGCCGCGGCTTCCATCACCCCTTCGTTCATCGTCGGGTGGGCATGGATCGTACGGGCGATCTGCCGCGCCGTGGCCCCCAGACGGCAGGCCAGCGCAGGCTCGGCGAGCATCTCGGTCACGCTGGCTCCTACCAGATGCGCCCCGATCAGCTTGCGGTCGGCGTCGAAAAGCAGTTTCACGAAGCCGTCGCGTTCGCCGGCGGCCGCAGCCTTGCCCGAGGCCATGAACGAATAGCGCCCCACCGTATAGGGAATCTCCCGGGCCAGCGCCTCGCGCTCGGTCAGGCCGACCGACGCCACCTCGGGCGAAGTGAAGACGCACGACGGGATGACCGAGTAATCCACCGGATCCGATTCGACGTCGCAGATATGTTCCACGCAGTGCAGCGCTTCGGCCGACGCGACGTGGGCCAACGCCGGTCCGGGCACGATGTCGCCCACGGCATAGACCCCCTCGACATTGGTGCGGTAGTGTTCGTCCACCGCGATCTTGTCGCGTTCGACACGCACGCCCAGCTCCTCCAGCCCGAGCCCCTCGATGTTGGATTTGATGCCGACGGCCGAAAGCACCTTGTCGGCCGTGAGCTCCTCCTCGCCCTTCTTGCCTTCGATGCGCACGCGGCACCGACCCTCGCCGTCGACCGTCACGGACTTGACCGTCGTGGAGGTCATCACCGCGATGCGCTGTTTGCGGAAAGCCCGCTCCATCGTCCGCGCCACCTCCTCGTCTTCGAGCGGCATCAACTGCGGCAGGTACTCGACCACGGTCACCCGCACGCCGAGCGCAGCGTAGAACGACGCGAACTCGCAGCCGATGGCACCCGATCCGACGACGACCATCGATTCGGGCAATTCGTCGAGCACCAACGCGTCGCGCGACGAGAGGACATGCTCGTGGTCGATCGGCATGAAGGGCATTTCGCGCGGCCGCGCCCCCGTCGCCAGAATGATATGGTCGGCCGAAACCGTTTCGTCGGCCACGATCACACGGCCTTCGCCCGCAAGACGGGCCTCGCCGCGCAACACATCGACCTTGTTCTTCTCCAGCAGGAACCCGACGCCCTTGCGCATCGTCTCCGAGACGCCGCGCGAACGGGCGACGATACGCGCCATATCGGGCTTCGCCTCGCCGCCGAGCGTCACGCCGAAAGCATCGGCCGTGCGGCAATAGTGGTAGACCTGCGCGCTTTTGAGCAGTGCCTTGGTGGGGATACACCCCCAGTTGAGGCAGACGCCTCCCAGCTCGGCGCGTTCGACGAGCGCCGTCTTGCGCCCCAGTTCCGCGGCTCGGAGCGCAGCGCCCATACCGCCCGGGCCGCCGCCGATCACCAGAATATCGTAATGGTTCATAACGTATGTATTTTCAACGGGACGGATTGTCCTTTACACAACCCGTCACCCCTTAATTTTTAATTACTTTCAACGTCTCGCCGTTGTCGGCCGCCACGGCGCGCTGCCACTTCGTCGTAACCCGGGAAGAGTATTTCGCCCGGGATATCGCGGCCGTTGCCGTTATCCTTGAATTTGCCGGGTTCGGTCTCGCCCTTCACATTGCCGTCGATGTACTTCACCAGCAAATATTCGTCCATCTGCTTCCACAGATCGAACAAGGTCTGGGCCATCATCACCGAATAGTCGGTCACGTACTTCACGCGCGCCTCCCCTTCGAGCTTCCGCGCCTCGGCCGTAACCTCGCGCACCTCGCCGAGCACCCGATTCTCCCACCGATCGGCTACCGCCTGCAAATCCTTCGACATGCGGTCGTAGCGCAGGTAGGCGAAATTCGTGACGCGATTGAAGAGCCAGAACATCGACGTGGGGGAATACTTCAACATCGACCCGTTGTTTTCGCTCAGACATTCGGGCACGCGATCGATCGAGCAATAGATCGGCGTAAGACACGACGTGGCGGCATCGTCGACGCCGAACCACAGAATCCCCAGATCGTCGCCCGCCGCACGGTTCGCCTGCGCCACCAGCCAGAAACCGGTCTGCTGCGTGGCCGTGGCGCGTTCGTTGACATACTCCGTACCGTCGACTTCGAACGACATCGGACGCCAGCGATACGGCAGCCCGCAGCCGCCGGCGCCAAGGTCCTTGGTCATATCCATCGGCGTACCCTCGTAGTGGTCACGCATGGCGTCGAACACCTGCTTGGGCGAGACCTTTTTCGAAGGTTTCACCCACAGCGGCATCCGGTTGGCGGGATTGTGCCCCATCGCGTAGTCGGTATAGGCGTCCATTCCGTCGGCCACGCGGCGGAAAAAACTCCACACGCGGGCTTCGCAGGCACGCAGCGCCGAGAAATCGGCCGGCGCATAAGCGTCGCAGAAACTGAACTCCGCATCCGGTCCCTCGTAGTACCCCATCTCGCGGGCGAACGAGATCACGTCGGGCGAATAGAGGCAGTTGTCGGGATCGTCGAGCGGGAAGGTCGTGATGCGCGCCTGATTGGCATGGCCCGACACATAACCGTCGGGAATGCGGCGTGCCACCCACACGATTCCCTTGCGGGCGTTGCCGCCCTTGCCGTCCGGTTCGAAACCCTTGCCGATCACCTCCATGATCCACGCCTCGTCCGCATCGGCGATCGAAAACGACTCGCCTTCCGACGCATAGCCGTAGGTATCGGCCAGATCGGCCATCACGCGGATCGCCTCGCGCGCCGTGCGGGCGCGTTGCAGCGTGATGTAGATCATCGAACCGTAGTCCATGCGTCCCGTCGAATCGGCCAGTTCGCCGCGGCCGCCGTAGGTCGTTTCGGTGATGATGAGCGAATGTTCGTTCATGTTCCCCACCGTGGAATAGGGATGTTCCACCTGCGGGATGTCGCCCAGATAACGCCCCGTGTCCCACTCGTAGACAGAGAGCATTTCGCCCGGACGGAACCCGCCCTTCGGTGCGTTGAACTTATAGAGGCAGCCGTACAGCGCATGCGAATCGGCGGAATAGCTCACCAGCGTCGTCGAATCGGTCGAAGCGCCGCGCGTGACGATGAAGTTGGTACACGCTCCGGCAGGGGTGCTTTCGAGCAAAAAGGAACGGCGTCAAGACCGTCAGCAGACAAAATAAAGGCTTCTTCATAAACAAAATCGGGTTTGCGGTCAAAAATACGAAAAAATTATCTAATTTTACCCGAGCGTTAACCGAAAAAAAGAGTAGAGTATGTCGATCAGAAGTCAATTATCGGACGTGCGGGAGACACTGCCCGAAGGCGTCACGCTGGTGGCCGTATCCAAAACGCACGCCCCGGCCCTCATCGAAGAGGCTTACGCCGCAGGACAGCGCATCTTCGGCGAGAGCCGGCCGCAGGAGCTGGCCGCAAAATACGAAGCGCTGCCCAAGGACATCGAATGGCACATGATCGGGCACCTGCAAACCAACAAGGTAAAGCTCATCGCCCCCTTCGTCGCGCTGATCCATTCGGCCGACAGCGAACGGCTCATCCGGGTAATCAACGACGAGGCGATCCGCAACGGCCGCGTAATCGACATTCTGCTCGAAATCCACGTCGCAGACGAGGAGACCAAGTCGGGATGGACCTACGACGCGCTGCTGAAATACGTCAAAAGCGGTGCACTGGCAGCCATGAAGGGGGTCCGCGTGCGCGGCGTCATGGGTATCGCCACCTACACCTCCAACGAATTCCGCGTACGGCTCGACTTCGAACTGCTGCAACAATATAAAAAGGAGCTGGAAGCGTATTTCGACTCCTCGTTCGACACGCTCTCGATGGGCATGTCGGACGACTATCCGCTGGCGCTGGACTACGGAACGACGATGGTACGCATCGGGTCGCTCATCTTCGGCAAACGCGACTACGCAGCCGCCGAAAAAGAGGCGACGGTCTGACCTCCGGCCGAATTCCGGCTGCCGATACTGAAAATCCGCCCCTGTCGCGATCGTTGCGGCAAGGGCGGATTCCGTGAGGAACGGCGCTGCTTATTTTCAAAAACACCAGTCATCAGGATCATTCGGCATCGCTTTTTGCGATGCCGGCAGTTCGCCGCCGCCCCACGCGGCGGACTGCAACTCGCCAGGGTTCGTGCATCCTGCCGCCGTCGGCGAACAGTCGATGCAACTGCAAAATTCAGTGGATTTTTACGAAGAACCAATCTCTTTCCTCTCCCTGCCGCACGGCTCATGCAATCGGTGCGATTTCCTCCCACAGGTGTTTCGAAAGATCGACACAGCCGTTGCGGCGAAACGTCACGCCCTCGTGCTCCAACAACTCCCGCTGGGTCGGCCATCCGGGCGCAAGCCTTCCGCTGCTGTTCACGACGCGGTGACAGGGCAATCCTTCGGGAGCATTCGCCAGCGCCCGTCCCGCCCGCCGCGCCCAACGGGGACGCTGCGCGAGCCGTGCCAACTGTCCGTAAGTCACGACCCTGCCCGGCGGTATCTGGCGGACGATATCGTAAATTTCGGCGTTGAACTCCCCCATTACTTATGCAGCGCCTCCCACAGCAGATCCTTCAACTGCGGAATGTTGTATCCCGTCACCGACGAGAAAAGCGCCGGAATCCCTTCGGGCAGGTGCGTCCGCATCTCGGCGATCAACTGCTCGTCGAGCATGTCGCTCTTCGTCACGGCCAGCAACCGCTGCTTGTCCAGCAACTCCGGATTGTACTGCGTCAACTCGCCCAGCAGGATTTCGTACTCGCGGCGAATATCGTCGGCATCGGCCGGCACCATGAACAACAGCACCGAATTGCGCTCGATATGGCGCAGGAAGCGCAGCCCCAGTCCGCGCCCCCTCGTGCGCCCCCTCGATGATCCCCGGGATGTCGGCCATGACGAACGACTTGCCGTCACGACACTCGACGATACCCAGATTGGGTTCGAGCGTCGTGAAGGCGTAGTTGGCGATCTTGGGCTTGGCTGCCGACACGACCGACAGCAGCGTCGACTTGCCGGCATTCGGGAATCCGACCAGCCCGACGTCGGCGAGCACCTTCAACTCCAATACGAAAGCCCCTTCGTCGCCCTCCTCGCCCGGCTGCGCATAACGCGGCGCCTGATTCGTCGCACTCTTGAAGTGCCAGTTGCCCAGTCCTCCGCGGCCGCCTTTGAGCAGTACCAGCCGCTCGCCGTCGGCCGTCACCTCGCCCACGGGCACCAACTCCGTCTCGCCCTGCTCGTTCTCCACGACACGCTTGGCCACCGTGCCCAGCGGCACGGGGATGACGATGTCGCGCGCATCTTTGCCCGACGAACGGGCACCCGACCCGCCCTCGCCGTCCTCGGCGAACTGGTGGCGCTGGTATTTGAGGTGGATGAGCGTCCAATACTGACTGTCGCCCTGCAAAACGATGCTGCCGCCCCGTCCGCCGTCACCGCCGTCGGGGCCGCCGAAGGCGACGAACTTCTCCCGACGGAAATGCGCCGAACCGGCACCGCCGTGCCCCGAACGGGCGAAAATCTTCACGTAGTCTACAAAGTTCGAACCAGCCATATTACGTCGATTTAGGGGAACAAAGATACGAATAAGCGAGGGCAATGTCAAATTTATTTGAACATTGCCAAGCGGGAGTATCTTCGGCATCAGCCAAAGTACGATTAAGCGAGGGCAATGTCAAATTTATTTGAACATTGCCGAGCGGGAGTATCTTCGGCGTCAGCCAAAGTACGATTAAGCGAGGGCAAAAGCAAACTCGGTTGCATTTTGCCGATCCCTGCTGCGAAAAGCGGAAGCGGAAATCCCGTCGCGGTTCAGACGCCGGCTCCGAGTATCCGCCGGACCTCCTCCCGCCAGTCGGAATTGCTGCGCGGGCAGAAGGTCCGATAACCCAACGCCGCGCCGGCGGCGGCATTGGCCGCGCTGTCGTCGATGAAGAGCGTCTCGGCAGGAACGAGCGGGGCCTCGGCCGCCATGCGGTCGAAAATCGCCCGATCGGGTTTCATGCACTTCATCTCGTAGGAGAGGAACAACTTGTCGAAATAGGCGTCGAGCGGCTTTCCGGCAGGCGAAAATTCGCTGCGCGCCCAGTCCATCACGAAGGGATTGGTGTTGCTCAGCACATAGAGGTTTCCGGTAGTCGCGGCGCAACTCCTCCAAACAGGCCAGTCGTTCGAGCGGAACCGGGCAGGAAGAACCCAGCCACGCTCGCGCGCCCTCGGCATAACTCACCTCCCGACCGGCGCAC